>ERZ1026844.421-NODE-421-length-32071-cov-9.899613_pt1 | contig 32071 bp, 30 predicted proteins | sample MGYA00380152_ERZ1026844 | MGnify/ENA primary metagenome ERZ1026844 (study PRJEB33269, sample SAMEA4719788) | human gut metagenome | biome: human-associated habitat; feature: organic feature; material: feces | place: Cameroon | collected 2013-10 ... | reverse complement strand
GAGACAGCTATAGAAGGAGAATAAGACAATGTCAAACGATGAATATTTAATTACAGATGCGCCTCTTAAAGCGCTGACTGTTTTTGCAATGCCTATGATTCTAGGCGGTTTTTTTCAGCAAGTCTATAATATGGCTGATTCTATTATTGTTGGTCAGTTTGTTGGCTCATCTGCTCTTGCTGCAGTCGGTGCCTGCGCCGCACTTACGAATGTGTTCATTTGTGTAGCATTGGGTGCAGGTGTAGGTGCAGGGGTTCTTGTAAGCCGTTATTTTGGTGCCCGAGATTATAGCAAAATGAAAACAATTGTGTCAACATCATTAATTAGTTTTCTGATTCTAAGTATACTTCTGGGTTTGTTTGGATTTTGCTTTTCCCATCCAATGATGAGTTTATTACAAACACCTGCTGATATATTGGATGAAGCGGTACTGTACCTTCGAGTTTATTTTGTGGGATTTCCGTTTCTGTTTATGTACAATATCCTTTCAACGATGTTCACTTCAATCGGCGAATCAAAGATTCCGTTAGGTCTTTTAATATTTTCTTCGGTTTTAAATATATTAATGGACCTTTGGATGGTGGCTGGACTTGGCCTTGGTGTGTTTGGTGCAGCCCTTGCGACTCTTATTGCACAAGGAATTTCTGCAGTATTTTCAATTTTGATTTTCTTTAGTCGAATGCGCCGATATAAAAGTCACTTTAGCTGGTTTGACGGGCAGGAGTTACGTTCGACGCTTCGAATTGCTGTACCTTCAGTTCTTCAGCAGTCTACAGTGTCAATTGGGATGATGATTGTACAAGCGGTTGTAAATCCATTTGGTACACAAGCACTAGCGGGTTATTCGGCAACGATGAGAGTAGAAAATGTATTTTCACTGATATTTGTATCTATTGGAAATGCAGTTTCACCGTATGTTTCCCAAAATCTTGGTGCAGAGAAAATCGAACGTATCAAAAAAGGATATCATGCTGCACTGATGTTAGATTTATGTTTTGCAGTTCTTGCTTTTATAGTTATTGAGACTTTGCATACGCAAATTTCTTCTTTATTCTTAGGAAAAGACGGAACTGCTTTAGCTTATCAAGTATCAGGGGATTATATGAGATGGCTAGGCTACTTTTTCATTTTAATAGGTATCAAGATGGCAACAGATGGAGTCCTTCGTGGGCTTGGAATCATGCGACCATTTCTTATTGCAAATATGGTAAATCTTGCAATAAGATTGTCAGTTGCCTTAATCTGTGCCCCTCGTTTTGGTATTGCATTTGTCTGGCTTGCTGTACCGGCTGGATGGCTCGCAAACTTTTTGATTTCTTATGCGGCACTGAGAAAATTATGGCCGATTGATAAGGTGGATTCAATTTGATATATAATTTGACAAAAAAGCCGTTTCTCAATAAAATATCATCTTTGACAGTTGATTAGTTAAAAAAGTGCCACAATCCCTATAAATACAAGGGTTATGGCACTTTTATTTCTATACACGAAATATAGTTAAATCAAAAGTATCATTAAATGATGAACCAGCGTTTTAGATTCCTTTGGCAGGAGCCAGAGTACTCCACTGTTGATAATAATTTAGTTTTCCATTTAAAGGATGATGCCTCTGAAATTGCCAAAAAAAGCTATAAAGAGTATCAAAGATACTATTCAAGAGAAATGGAAGAAAAACGTGCTGAATTTTTCAGAAAAGTTGATGAAGAAGTTGATTATGGAGACGATGATTGAGTCATACTAACAAAGTAAAAGAAAGAAAATGGTTAACTATACGTAAAATAATTGATGAATGGCAAATCCATCAATATATTGTGTTGGTTCTAGATAAAGATATTTGGGGCATGCATCCATACAATTATTTTTCGATAAATGGACGAAAATATAAATCAGTTTATGTACATAATATGCCAGACTGTATTGCGATAGAAGGAGATCTTAAAGATACTTTCATCGGTCAATATGTAAAATTTGTTTTATAAAATATTTAAGATAACAGAGGTGAACTATGAATTATCAAGAAATGCAAATGAAATTAAAACAATATCTACTCCCTAAGAATACAATCTCTGACAAAAGAGGGTTTGTAGATGGCATTCTCAGCTTAGTAGCACATGAGGATGACTTAAAAGACATGTGTGATTGGATTGATAAATATCCCAATGCTACAGAATCAGAAATAACATGTAAAGCATTAGATTTAAATATTCCAAGAACTGAACCAGAAAGAATAATTCGTTAACGCAAGAAGGACCAAAGCTTATATGCTCTGGTCCTTCTTTGCTTTCTCAATAACTGCTTCCATAGCTTCTCTAAAAACAGCTGACTGCTTAATTCCAAGTTTCTCACATGCTTCTCTGAATTCAGTAACAAACTCAGTCTTGTAACTTACACTTACTGTTTTCATATTGCTTTTCGTCCACTGCTTAACATACTCTTTTTGATCAAACTTTTCTTTTTCCATATTGAATTACCTAAAATACTAATTTCAAAACAATTATAATCAAAAGAATTAATGTCATAATTTGAACGATGTCAGTGGTATCTTTTAAAAACTTGCTTAATTTTTTCATTCAAATCATTCCTTTCCTTTCTTGATTATATCATATTAATTATTTTTACAAACCAATCTCTTATCAAATCTCTTATTTTATACATGTTTCTTTATATTCAAAAAACCATTTAGTTATTTTTAAAGTAAATAATTTATTGTATAATATGGTCAGAGGTGAGAATATTGGAATATGCTATTGAAATGCTTAATATCACAAAGGAATTCCCTGGTATTAAAGCAAACGACGATATTACTCTTCAAGTAAAAAAAGGCGAAATTCATGCTTTATTAGGTGAGAATGGTGCCGGTAAATCTACATTGATGAGTATTTTATTTGGTCTTTATCAGCCTGATATAGGTGAAATAAAGATTAATGGACAAAGCGTTAAGATCAATGACCCAAATGATGCTAATAAGTACAACATCGGTATGGTTCACCAGCATTTTAAGCTTGTTCATAATTTCACTGTTTTGGAAAACATTATTTTAGGTGTTGAAGAAAAAGGGTTATTTGGTAAGCTAAAGACAGATAATGCACGCAAGAAGGTGATGAGCTTATCTGAGAAGTATCATTTAAACATTGATCCTGATGCAAAGATTGAAGATATTACTGTTGGTATGCAGCAGCGTGTAGAAATCTTAAAGATGTTATATAGAAATAATGATATCTTGATTTTTGATGAACCTACTGCAGTACTCACTCCACAGGAAATTGATGAATTAATGAAAATCATGAAGGAACTTATTAAAGAAGGTAAATCCATCATTTTCATTACTCATAAGTTAAATGAAATCAAAGCAGTCGCTGATCGCTGTACAATCATTCGTAAGGGACGCTATGTTGGTACAGTCAATGTCGCTGATGTCACTAAGGAACAGTTATCAGAAATGATGGTTGGTCATAAGGTTAACTTAACAGTCACTAAAGATGATCATGAACCTTCTGATGTTGTATTAAAAGTAGATCATTTAAGCTATCAGCCTAAAACTTCAGACAAGCTTCTTTTAAATGATGTTTCATTTGAAGTAAAAAAAGGGGAAATTGTTTGTATTGCTGGTATCGATGGCAATGGTCAGAGTGAATTGATTTATAACTTAACTGGACTTGAACAACCTAATATGGGTCATGTTTACTTAAATGATGAAGAAATCACTCATAAGAGTATTCGTTATCGTAATGATCATGGTTTATCTCATATCCCAGAAGACCGTCATAAGCATGGGTTAGTGCTTGATTATACTCTTGCTGAAAACTTGATTTTAAAGTCATATTATAAGAAAGACTTCCAAAATCACGGCATTATTAATTTTGATGCAATGAATACTTATGCTGATCGTCTTATTGAAGAATATGATGTACGTTCTGGTGAAGGTAGAAATTCTATTGTACGTGGTATGTCTGGTGGTAACCAGCAGAAGGCTATTATTGCAAGAGAAGTAGAACAGAATGATGACTTACTTATTGCTGTACAGCCTACACGTGGTCTAGATGTTGGGGCTATTGAATTTATTCATAAACAGATCATCAAGACAAGAGACAACAATAAAGCTGTACTTCTTGTTTCACTTGAACTTGATGAAGTTATGAACTTATCAGATCGTATTTTAGTTATGTATGAAGGGGAAATCGTTGCGGATCTTAATCCAAAAGAGACTACTATTCAGGAATTAGGACTTTATATGGCAGGTTCTAAGAGAGGAGAAGGTTATGAAAAGTAATAAACCCGCTTTAATGGAACGTGCCAGCTTCAAATCAATTGTGTCTTCTTTACTCGCAATTTTAATGGGGCTAGTCGTTGGTTTTATCATTATCTTAATTGCTAATCCTAGTGATGCATTGCAGGGATTATCTATTTTATTAACAGGTGGTTTTAGAGAAGGATTATCTAGTATTGGTCAGGTTATTTATTTAGCTGTACCAATCATGATGACTGGTCTATCTGTTTCATTTGCTTATAAATGTGGTGAATTCAATATCGGTGTTCCTGGACAGTATTTAGTAGGAAGCTTCACTGCTGTATTTATCGCATTAAGAGCTACTTTTATTCCAGATAACTTAGTATGGATTTTTGCTATTTTAGGAGCAGGAGTTGCCGGTGCTTTATGGGCACTTATTCCTGGTATCTTAAAAGCAACTCGTAACGTAAACGTTGTTATTTCTGGTATCATGTGTAACTATATTGGTATGTTACTTGTTATTCAGGGTATTAAAGCAACTATCTATAATTCAACTGGTGCAGAAAGTTATGCTGTACCTAGAGCGCGTAGTATTCCTGGTTTTGGTTTGAATCAGATTTTTGGTGATCGTGTTAATTTCGGTATTATTATTGCTATCTTACTTTGCGTGCTTGCTTGGTTTATCATGAATAAAACAACTTTTGGTTATGAACTAAAAGCATGTGGTTTCAATAAAGATGCAGCAAGATATGCAGGTATGAACGAAAAGAAATGTATCGTTCTAGCCCTTATGATTTCAGGATTCTTTGCTGGTGTAGGTGGTGCCTTAACTTACTTATGTGGTACAGGTAAAACATTGCCAATTACTGAAACATTACCTAATGAAGGCTGGAATGGTATCCCAGTAGCCTTACTTGGTTTCTCTAATCCAATTGGCTGTATCTTCGCTGCCTTATTCATTGGTTATATTAATGTTGGTGGTAACTATATGCAGGCACTTAATATTGCGATTGAAGTTATTGATATTATCGTTGCTGTTATTATCTACTTTGCTTCATTCACATTATTCATTAAAGCCTTATTAGAACGTTATCAAAGAAATAAAAAGAGAAAAGCAGAAATGCAGAATGAAGGAGGTAAAACAGAATGAGTATAGTTTATTTCCTTTTTGCTCAGACTTTATTATTTGCCATTCCATTAATGATTGTTGCTTTGGGTGGTATGTTCTCTGAACGAAGTGGTGTTGTTAACTTAGCCCTTGAAGGTATTATGATCATCGGTGGTTTTGCTGGTGTATTCTATTTAAATTATATGCAGTCTAATGATATTCTTCATGGTATGCCACTTCTTTTAACAGGTTTACTTATTTCAGGAATTGTCGGTGTACTATTTAGTATGCTTCATGCCTTTGCAGCCATTCATTTAAGTGCTGACCAGACTATTTCTGGTACTGCATTAAATATGCTTGCTCCTGCACTTGGTATCTTTATCGCAAAGACTGTACAGGATGGTATGCAGAACGTTTCATTTACTAATGAATTTAGAATTTCAGAAGTGCCTGGCTTAAGCAGTATTCCAGTACTAGGTGATTTATTCTTCAAGAACTGCTACTTTACTACATTCCTAGGCATTGCGATTCTTATTATTTCTTGGTATTTCCTTATGAAGACTAAGACTGGTTTAAGAATCCGTTCTTGTGGTGAAAACCCTCAGGCAGCAGATGCTGCAGGAATCAGTGTTTATAAGATCAGATATCTAGGTGTAGGTATTTCTGGTTTCTTAGCTGGTATGGGTGGACTTATTTATATCCTTCCAATCTCTACAGAATTCACTTGTACTGTTGCTGGTTATGGTTTCTTAGCTTTAGCCGTATTAATCTTTGGTAACTGGGCTCCATTAAGAATTGCTGGTGCAGCATTCTTCTTTGGTTTCATGAAGACATTGTCTTATACTTATAACTCAGTACCATTACTTGCTAAAATGTCTTTACCTGATACAACATATAAATTAATTCCATATGTTGCGACTTTAATTCTATTAGCCTTCACATCTAAGAACTCAGCTGCGCCTCGTGCAGATGGTGTACCTTACGATAAATCTAAACGTTAATAGACTGGACTCCTTAGGGAGTCCTTTTTTCTTGCACTACTATACAAAAAAGTTATAATGAATAGAGAAAGAAAAGAGGTATACAATGAACAAGATCTATCAAATGAATGGATATCAACTTCACTTGATTTCATCTAAGAAATTTAAAGATATTACAATCTCTGTTCGTTTTAAAGGACGTTTTATAAGAGAAACAGTCACAAGTAGAAGTGTTCTAGGATTCTTAATGATCACTGGAACTATGAAACATCCAACACAAAAGGACTTATCTAGAACACTAGAAGATTTATATGGAGCCAATCTTTCTGCTAATATTTCTTCAGCAGGTAAAGGTCATATCATTACTTTTAAGAATACATGTGTGAATCAGGAATTCCTTCCTATTGATGAAAATCTACTCATTAAACAGGTGGATTTATTAAATGAATTAGTGAATCACCCTTATATTGTGGATGGTCATTTTGATGAAGAAATGACCAAACTTAAGAAACAGGAAATTACATATCGTATTATGGCTGATATGGACGATAAGATGGGCTATGCCTTTGACCGAATGGTCGATTATATGGGCAAGGGAAATGTCCTAGGATTACGTTCTACAGGCTATATAGAAGATATGGATAACATCAATGCTTATACTCTAGTAGAGACATATAAAGATATGATTCAAAATGATGATAAGCATGTTTATGTAGTAGGGGATATAGATGAAAGTATCGTTTCTATCTTTGAAGAAAGATTACAGTTCCCACGAGCCACTCATGAACCTTATCCTACTGCTTATATTTATCAGAATGAACGTATTCATCTTTTAGATGTCATTGAAAAACAGGATATCGTGCAGTCTAAGCTCGTTATGGGCTATAAGGCAAACTGCTGTACCTTAAGTGAAAATACCGCTGCAATGAGCGTATTTTCTAATTTATTAGGTGGATATTCTCAATCTAGACTATTCCAGGTAGTCAGAGAAAAGAACAGCTTATGTTACTTTATTCATTCAAGCTATGATCCAATGAATGGTATTATGACTATTGCAGCAGGTATTGATATGAATAATTATGATCAAACTAAAGAGTTAATTGGAAAACAGATCAAAGACTTACAGGAAGGTCATATCACTGATGAAGAATTATCAATGGTGAAGACAATGCTAGTCAATGCATTATCTAAAGTAGATGATGATCCTGATGCCATCATCTCATTCAACTGGAGAAGAGATATCATTGATAGCCAAGACACAATTGAAGATAAACAGAATGCAATTATTCATGTCACAAAAGAAGATGTTATTAGATGTGCTCAAAGTATAGAATTAGATACAATCTATTTCTTAACTGGAAAGGAATTCTATGAAGAAAACGTATTATCCAACAATTAAAGAAACACTCTATCATGAAAAGATGAGCAATGGACTCAATGTCTATCTCATGCCTAAAGACGGTTTCACAAAGACATATGGTTTATTTTCAACACGTTTTGGTTCTATTGACCGTAGTTTTATTCCTCTAGGCGAAACAGATTGTATCACTGTACCTGATGGTGTCGCTCATTTTCTAGAACATAAGATGTTTGATATGGAAGATGGAGATGCCGCAGAAAAATTTGCTGCACTTGGTGCAAGCAGCAATGCCTTTACATCTCATAGCCGTACTGCTTATTTATTTAATACAGCGACAACTGTAGACGAATGTACTGAATTACTTTTAGACTTTGTACAGGAACTCAACGTTACACCTGAAAGCATTGAAAAAGAGAAGGGCATCATTAATCAGGAAATAGGCATGTATAATGATGATCCTGACTGGCGTGGTTATTTTGGTGCTATCAGCAACCTTTATCATAATCATCCTGTTAGAATTGATATTGCAGGTACCGTTGAAACAGTGGCAGAAATTGATTATGACATCTTGCAGAAGTGTTACCACACATTCTATCATCCTTCTAATATGATGTTATTTGTGACTGGAAACTTTGATCCTGAACACCTCATGTCTATTATTAGAGACAATCAGGCAAAGAAATGTTTCAAGGATATGCCACCTATTGTAAGAGGGGATCATAATGAACCTGAAACCATCTATAAAGCTTATGAAGAAAATGCGATGGATGTCACTATGCCTAAAGTCAATGTGGCAATTAAAATCAATAATGTTCCTGCTTCACCAGAGGAAAAATTGAAAAGACAGCTTTCTTTCTATATCTTCATGGATATGTTATTCTCTAAAAGCAGTGATTTAAGAGATGAATGGACTAAGAAGGGACTCATTAATGACTCTTTCTTTACTAACTTCTCACAAGAACGTGATTTTTCTCATATTATCTTTGCGGGAGATAGTCCAATGCCTGATGAATTAGTGGCTCATATACATCAATTAATTGAAGATATTCCCCATATGACATTGGATGAAGAAGCATTCAATAGAATGAAAAGAAACAATATTGGAACATTGATTGGTTTTTTCAACTCTATTGAAACAATCGCTTCGTTATTTAGTCAATACTATTTAGAAGGCATCAATTTATTTGACTTATTTGAAGCATATCAGGCTCTTACAATCGCTGATATCAAAAATATTTTGCCTTTATTTTGTATGGATTTAACATCTAATTTTATTATCAGACCACTTAAGCAAAACGTCTAGATGTTGACTAAAAAAGCGCTTATGCTATAATGGTGGTGACCTGAGAGTATATGGATTTCCTACATTTTTGATAAGGGAACCTGATTGTTAGAAAGACGGTGTTGAAGACCTGCTACGAGTAGGGATCCTAAAGTTTTTCACAAGGTACCCACCTGTATTTAACAGGGATAATCAACTCCTCTTAGGTCTTTTCATTTGTTTAATTATACAGGAGGTCATTATGGCTATTGATCAGAAACTTATCGATGAAATTAATGCACTTGCTCATAAAAAGAAGACAGTAGGTCTTACACCTGAAGAACAGGCTCGTCAGCAGAAGCTTAGACAGAAGTACCTAAAAGAATTTAGAAGAGGCTTTGAACAGCAGCTTCAGAGCATCAAAGTTGTAGATGCAAACGGTAATGATGTCACTCCTGCAAAAGCAAGAATGCATAAAAAAATAAACTAGACAGTCTTTGTGAAAAGATTGTCTTTTTTATTGCCTTTCACTTTTGTAAAAAATGGTTTACACATCATTAAAATTATGTATAATGAGTGTGATTAGGAGGTACTCGAAATGGATTCGAATTTATCGATCGCTACAATAAGATCGCTTTGTATTGACATGATTAATAAGGCAAATTCTGGTCATCCTGGTATGGTTCTTGATGGCGCACCTGCTTTATACACATTGTTTACTAAGGTGATGAACATAAATCCCTCTTTGTCTAGTTGGCAAAATAGGGATCGCTTTGTTCTTGCAAGTGGTCATGCTAGTTCTTTACTTTATGCTTTATTACATCTTTCTGGTTATGATTTAAGTCTTGATGATTTAAAACAGTTCAGACAGTGGCAGTCAAAAACACCTGGACATCCAGAAATTACTATCACAGATGGTGTAGATGCATCTTCAGGACCTTTAGGTCAGGGTGTTCCTACAGCAACAGGTATGGCAATTGCTGAAAAGTTCCTTGCTGAAAAATACAACAAGGAAGATTGTTCAATTGTTGACCATTACACATATGTATTATGTGGTGATGGTGATATGCAGGAAGGTGTGACTTATGAAGCATCATCTCTTGCTGGTCATCTCTCTTTAGGAAAGCTTATTGTTATCTATGATGCCAATGAAGTAACACTTGATGGTCCTCTTTCATATTCATTCAGTGAAAATGTAAAGAAGAGATATGAAGCAATGAATTGGCAGGTTATCGAAGTGGCTGATGGTAATGACATTCAGGCCATCAACCGTGCATTAAAGCGTGCTAAGAAAGAGTTATTCAAACCATCTATTATCATCATGAAGACTATTATTGGTTATGGTTCTTGCAACCAGGGAACTAATAAGGTTCATGGTGCACCACTTGGTGAAGAAGACGGTAAGAATGCTAAGTTATCTTATGGATTTGATCATGATCCTTTCTATGTTCCTGAAGAAGTTTATGCAGACTTTAAGAAGAACGTAAAAGATCGTGGTACAAGAGCATATAAGAAATGGTTAAAGACTGTTGAAGAATATGCTGAAAAATATCCAGAAGAATATAAAGAATATAAAAATGCTATTGAAGGTAATTATCATTTAGATATTACAGAACTTCAGAAAGAATTCAAACCTGGTTATACAGAAGCAACTCGTAATATTTCTCATAGAATTATTCAGGAAGTTGCTGCTCAGAACCCTACATTCTTATCTGGTACTGCAGATTTATCTTCTTCTACTAAGACTTCAATCCAGGGTGAAGGAAGATTCAGCTGTGAAAACTATACAGGAAGAAATGTATATTTTGGTATCAGAGAATTCGCAATGGTGTCTATCATGAATGGTATGACATTACATAAAGGTGTTAAGATCTCTGCAGGAGGCTTCTTAGTATTCAGTGATTACTTTAAAGCAGCCTTAAGAATGGGTTCTTTACAGGAATGTCCAATCATTCTTCCATTATCACATGACTCTATTGCAGTTGGTGAAGATGGTCCTACACATCAGCCTGTTGAACAGCTAGCCATGCTTAGAAGCAGTATTGATGTTGAAGTATTACGTCCAGCTGATGCAAATGAAATGCTTGCATCTTGGAAGATTGCTGTTGAAACAAAGAATATGCCAGTTGCATTAATTCTTACTAGACAGCCAGTAGAAAACCTTACAAATTCTACTTATGAAGATGTATTACATGGTGCTTATATTGCTAGAAAAGAATCTGGTGATCTAGAAGGTATCATTATCGCTTCTGGTTCTGAAGTAGGTCTTGCAATTCATGCACAGGAAGAATTAGAAAAACAGGGACATTCAGTACGTGTTGTTTCTATGCCTTCAATGAATTTATTTGATGCACAGACTGATGAATATAAGGAATCCGTTTTACCAAAGAGCTGCAGAAAGCGTCTTTCTGTAGAAATGTTATCTGATTTTGGATGGCATAAATATGTTGGTTTAGATGGTAAGACTATGGGTGTTGATACTTTTGGTGCAAGTGCTCCAGCTAGTACAGTCATCAAAGAATATGGCTTTACTGTTGAAAATGTAGTAAAAGAGTACAATTCATTATAAAAACAACTAAAAAGGGAGGATATCTTAGGATATTCTCTCTTTAATTAGTACTAAAACACTAAAACAATTTACAAACATAATCGATTTTGATATAATTATTTAACGTTAACGGAGGTATTTACAATGGTAGCAGGATATATTATTACTACAATTATTGGTGCTCTTGTTGGATTCTTCTTTGCTAGATGGATGTTCAAGAGAGAATTAAAGAAAAACCCACCAATTTCAGAAAAAATGATTCGTGCTATGTTTATGGAAATGGGACGTAAACCTAGCGAAACTCAGATCAAGAGAATCATGAAAAGTGTTAATGATCAGTATAAATAAGGGATAAAACCCTTATTTTTATTTAACATGAAAATTACAATTACAAGACATTCTAAAACGCTTTGGAATAAAGAAAAAAGACTTCAAGGATGCAAAGATTCTCCTTTAAGTCCTGAAGGCATGGATAATATTCTTGCTTTAAAAGAACATATCAAGAATAATCACTATGATGCTATTTATTCTAGTCCTATTAAGCGTGCATATGATACTGCAAAACTATTATTTGATGATCAGCCTATCATCACTGATGAACGCATTCGAGAAATGAACTTTGGCTTGTTAGAAGGGCAGAAAATCGATGAAATTCCTGAGGAATATAAGAAAGCGTACCATGATTTATGGTGTCACCCTGAAATCTCTCAAGGCATTCCAGAAGGAGAAACCTATGATGAAATCGAAGAAAGAGTCAAAGATTTCTTAGATGATCTAGTGAAAAAGCCTTATGATCATGTATTTATTGTCACTCATGGATTCTGTTTCACTATTATTATGGCTATTATCATGAATCTTGAAAGAATTGATTATATCAAAGTCAATAGTCCTGTTGTGGATGGCTGCTCTGAAACAATTGTGGATTATAGTCATGGCAAATTTACTGTGGAAGTTTATGGAAATAATGATTTCCTTCCACACCAGTCAAACGAATCATTTTCTAAATAATAAAGTCAAATGGCTAAAACCATTTGACTTTATTTTCTGTTCCGTCTTTTATTCTTATAATATTAGCACGATGTCTATAGACAATAAGCGCCACAACACATATATTTGTAATAATTCCAGTTGTAGAATATCCAATAAATGGTGAAGCGATAAGAACAGCTGTCGCACCAAGGATACTAGATAAAGAAACATATTTAGTTGTTTTGAGTGTAATTAAGAACACAACAACTGCTATAATAAAACCGTATATATTAGTCATTAATGTATAGGCGATTGCACTTGATACAGCCTTACCACCTTGGAAATTCGCAAATACAGGATAACAATGACCAATCATACAGCATAATGCACAAGGATAGATGATGTTAGCTGAAATACCAGATACTTTCGCAATCCATCCTGTCAACAAGATAGTAATAATACATTTTGTTGCATCAAGAAGTATGACTGCCATTCCGGCTTTTTTCCCAAGTACTCTTCCTGCATTAGTGCCCCCTAGGTTATGTGACCCATATTGACGAACATCTGTATTATAGAATACTTTCCCAATAACTAACGCAAATGGTATTGAACCATATAGATAACTCATCAATAAACAAATGATCGTAATTAAATATTTCATCGACTCACCTCACAAAAAATCATTATACATAAATACTACAAAAAATCAAACTTTCCTATAAATTCCTTTTTGTGTTATACTAGTCAAGTTGAGGAGGTATGCTCATGTCAAATACACATTATGATGAATCTGATATTCAAATCTTAAAAGGTCTTGAAGCCGTAAGAAAAAGACCAGGAATGTACATCGGTTCAACTGATTCTCGTGGTTTACACCACCTTGTATGGGAAATTGTTGATAACTCTATTGATGAAGCCATTGCTGGTTATGGTAAGAAAATTACAGTTACATTACATAAAGACAATAGCGTGACGGTCGAAGATGAAGGCCGTGGTATGCCAACAGGTATTAATAAAGAAACAGGAAAGCCAACAACAGAAGTTATCTTAACAGTATTACATGCTGGTGGTAAATTCTCAGAAGATGGTGGTTATAAGACTTCAGGAGGACTACATGGTGTAGGGTCTTCTGTAGTAAATGCCCTCAGTGAATTTTTAGAGGTGACTGTCCATCGTGATGGTGTCATTCATACACAGCGCTTTGAAAAGGGTGCTACAAAAATTGGAAAGTTAAAGAAAGTAGGGAAAACAAATAAGACAGGTACAATTATTCATTTCAAGCCTGATGCTTCTATATTCTCTACCACAACATTTAGTTTCCAGACAATTAGTGAAAGACTACGTGAAGATGCATTCTTATTAAAAGGAATGACAATAGAGCTTATTGATGAACGTACTGATAAAGATGAAACATATCAGTATGAGAAAGGCTTGGAAGAATTCATTGACTGGATCAACAATGATAAAGAAGCTGTTTCACCAATCATCTCTTTTGATGATACAAATAATGAAATAGAAGTAGAAATTGCGATGCAGTTTACACAAAGTTATCAGGAAAATATTATTTCATTTGTTAACTTAGTACGTACAGGAGATGGAGGTACACATGAAGTAGGATTCCGTTCTGGCTTGACAAAAGTATTTAATGAATATGCAAGAAAGTATGCTTTATTAAAAGCAAAGGATAAGAATCTTGAAGGAATCGATGTGCGTGAAGGATTGAATGCGATTATTTCTATCAAGATTCCAGAAAAACATCTTCAGTTTGAAGGACAGACTAAATCTAAGCTTGGTTCTCCTATTGCTCGTAATATTCTAGAAAATGTGACTTTTGAACGTATTACTTATTTCCTAGAAGAAAATAAAGATATTGCAGAAAAGCTGATTGAAAAGATGATCAAAGCAGCTAACGCTAGACAGGCGGCTCGTAAAGCTAAGGAACAGGCAAGAAAAGGGAAGAATAACCGTGAAGCGAAGTTCCTCAGTGGTAAATTAGCCCCTGCACAGTCTAAAAATAAGCGTAAGAATGAATTATATCTAGTCGAAGGTGATTCTGCCGGAGGTAGTGCGAAACAGGGAAGAGACCGTAAATTCCAGGCTATTCTTCCACTTCGTGGTAAAGTCATCAATACAGAAAAAGCCACACAGGCAGATATTTTAAAGAATGAAGAAATCAGTACAATGATTAATACAATTAATGCAGGTGTAGGTGCTGATTTTAATGCGGATGATAGTGCTTATGATAAGATTATCATCATGACCGATGCGGATACCGATGGAGCACATATCCAGATTCTATTACTTACATTCTTCTATCGTTATATGCGTGGACTTATTAAAGCAGGTAAGGTTTATATCGCTATGCCACCTCTTTATAAGGTATCTAAGAAGTCCGGCAAGAAAGACAATGTCATCTATTGCTGGGATGAAAAGGATTTAGAAGCTGCACGTAAGAAGATGGGAAGAGGCTATGATGTACAGCGTTACAAAGGTCTTGGTGAAATGAATGCGGAACAGTTATGGGAAACAACTATGAATCCTGAAACACGTACTCTTATTCAAGTCACTATAGACGATGCCGCAATCGTAGAAAGAAGTGTCTCTGTATTAATGGGTGATAAAGTACAGCCTAGACGTGAATGGATTGAAAACAATGTACAATTCTCATTAGAAGATAGCTTCTTTATGGAAGGATAGGTGATCAAACATGACAGAAAAAAATATTATTATGTCCTTAGAAGACATCATGGGTGACCGCTTTGGACGTTATTCTAAATATATTATCCAGGATCGTGCATTACCTGATGTAAGAGATGGATTAAAACCAGTACAAAGAAGAATACTTTATGCTATGTGGAAGGAAGGCAATCTTCCTAATAAGCCATATCGTAAGTCAGCTAAGACTGTCGGTACAGTTATTGGTAATTATCATCCTCATGGAGATGCTTCTGTTTATGAAGCAATGGTCCGTTTATCTCAGGACTGGAAGATGCGTATGCCTTTAGTCGATATGCAGGGTAATAACGGGTCTATTGATAATGACCCTGCTGCTGCCATGCGTTATACTGAAGCACGTTTAGCCCCTATTGCGCTTGATCTTATTAAAGATATTGATAAAGAAACAGTGCCAATGGCACTTAACTTCGATGATACAGAATATGAACCAACTGTATTTCCTGCAAAGTACCCAAACCTATTAGTCAATGGGGCTACAGGTATTTCAGCCGGTTATGCCACTGATATTCCTCCTCATAACTTAGAGGAAGTCATTGATGCCACTATTTATCGAATCAAGCATCCTCATTGTTCATTTGATGAACTTCATCAATTTATAAAAGGTCCTGATTTCCCTACAGGAGCGATAGTAGAAGGAGCCAGTGATATTGCGACTGCTTTAAGAACAGGTCGTGGTAAGGTTGTTGTTCGCTCACGCTATAAAATTGTAGAACAGAAAAACATCAATCAAATTCTTATCACAGAAATTCCTTATGAAGTCAATAAGGCTGAACTTGTAAGAAAGATGGCTGAGATACAGTTTAATCGTGATATTGATGGAATCATTGAAGTCAGAGATGAATCTGACCGTAATGGATTATGTATTGCGGTTGATTTAAAGAAAGATGTAGATGCAAGAAATACATTGAATTACTTCTTTAAGAATACAGATTTACAGAAGAACTATAACTATAATATGACTGCAATCAAGGATAAGCGACCAGTACTCATGGGTATTGAAGATATTCTTGATGGCTATATCAAGCATGAATGTGAAGTCGTGACTAAACGTTCTATTTTTGATCTCAATAAAGCACAGGAACGTGAACATATTGTAGAAGGATTAATTAAGGCTATTTCTATTCTTGACGAAGTAGTCAAGACAATTAGAGCATCTAAGGATAAGGCGGATGCAAAAGTGAATTTAATGAATGCATTTGGCTTTACTGAAAGACAGGCAGAAGCAATCGTTACACTACAGCTCTACCGTTTAACAAATACGGATATTGTATCTTTAGAAAATGAACAGAAAGAATTACAGGCTCTCATTGAAAGTTTAAATGCGATTTTAAATAGTGAAAAAGTATTAAGAAAAGTCATTATCGATGAGTTAAAAGGGGTTAAGAAGAAATATCCAACACCTCGTCTCACTGAAATTAAAGATGAAATCATGGATACATCTGTGAATCAGCAGGCAATGATCATTTCTGAAGATGTTTATGTCTCTATTACACGTGATGGTTATTTCAAGAAGATTTCTACACGTTCTTATAAGGCATCCGATGAGAATACATTTGGTAAGAAAGATACAGATATGCTTGTTGACTTATTTGAAGCCAATACATTAGATGTCATTCTTTCATTCACAAATAAAGGAAACTATTGTTTTGTGCCTGTTTATAAGCTAGAAGACTTCAAGTGGAAAGATCTCGGTAAACATTTAAGTTATTTGATTAAATTAGGCAATGATGAAAAGATTATTGGTAGTATTCTTGTAAAATCATTCGATTTAGACCAGTATGTTGTCTTATCAAGTAAGAACGGACAGATTAAACGTGTAAGTATTAAGGACTTTAATGTCAGCCGTTTCTCTAAGCCATTAAAGTGTATGAACTTAAAAGACAATGATGAACTTGTCAGTGTGGATATAAGTGATGGGTCAAAGGGTATCATTACTGTCACTAAAGCAGGCTATGGTACTTTATATAGTGAAGATGAAATATCTGTATTAGGTGTAAAAGCAGGTGGTGTCAAAGGAATCAATATGCGTGATGATGAAGTTGCCTTTATGCGTGTATTTGATCCTTCGGTTGTTTCTTCTTTATTACTTGTTTTAAATCCTGCCCATTTTAAACGTATTCATATCAGTGATATCCCAGCATGTCATCGTGCAACTAAGGGCACATTATTATTTAAATCATTAAAGACAAAACCAACTAAAATCTTTACTGGATTCATCTGCAATCCACAGGATGAATTTACTATTAAGAGTGGTACAGAAACAATGAAACTTGTCTCTAAGGATATTAGCTTTGGAGCATTAAGCGCAAAGGCCAATACGTTAAAACAATGCCCATTTGATTTTATTGATGATGTCCATCTCACACGTTCTATGATCATTAAAGAACATGAAAAAAAGAAGTTAGAAGAAAATAAAGTAGATCTCACAATTAAAGACCCAAATCTCTTTGATGAGATGGAAGGGGATCCTGATACTGAGTTTGAATTTATTTCAATGGATGATTATCTCGATGAAAAGTAGGAAATATCCTTCCTACCTCTATGTAATTGAATAAAAATAGTGTAAAATGACCTAAGAAAAGGAAGGTATATATGACAGAAATAAGATGTTATGGATGTGGCGCCATCATTCAAAGCGCTGATACTAAAAAGCCTGGCTATGTGCCAGAATCTGCTTTAAGCAAGGAAAAGATTCTTTGTCAGAGATGTTATAAATTAATGCATTACCATCAGAAGATGGAATCTCATTTAAGTAAAGATGATTTCTTACGTGTTTTACAGACAGTAGGAGAAAAAGATTGTTTAGTTGTTTATATCGTTGACTTATTTGACTTTAATGGTTCACTTGTACCTGGTCTTATGCGTCATATTGGATATAATGATGTACTTGTACTTGCAAATAAGAGAGATATCTTACCTAAGTCTTTAAAGGAACATCGCCTTAATACATGGGTAAGAAGACAGTTCAAGGAATATGGAATCAAGCCTCTTGATGTTGTTGTGACAAGCGGCAAGAAGAATATGAACTTTGATGAAATCTTCGATAAAATTGATGAATACCGTCATGGCCGTGATGTCTATGTCGTAGGTATCACAAATGTTGGTAAATCTACATTTATCAACCGTATGTTGAAGAACTATTCAGATTCAACTAATCTTATTACTACAAGTGAATTCCCTGGTACGACACTTGACTTAATCAAGATTCCTCTTGATGATCATTCATCTTTATATGATACTCCAGGTATCTTGAATGAACATCAATACACATCCGTTGTGGATGAAAAGGATTTAGCTTATATTATGCCTCAGGGTGAAGTAAGACCGATGTCATTCCAGTTAAATTCTGATCAGTCAATCTTCTTCAGCGGATTTGCGAGAATAGATTATACAAAAGGAAATAAAGGAAACTTCATCTGCTACTTCTCTAGAAATATGCAGATTCATCGTACAAAGACTGAAAAAGCAGATGAATTATTTAATAGACATAAGCAGTTACAGGTTTATGGACCTGCTTCATCTATGAAGGAAATGAAGGCTTATGAATTCACTTTACCAGAAGAAAAACGTGATATTGTGATTTCTGGTTTAGGATTTGTATGTATTCATGCACCTAAGGGTAAGATTAAAGTTTATGTACCTGAAGGTATTGATGTATTTATGAGAGAAAGTTTAATTTAGAGGATAAATGAATGTTAAATAGTAAACAGAAGAAATTTTTAAGAAGCGAAGCACATAGCTTAAAGCCAATCTTCCAGGTTGGTAAAGATGGTGTAGGTGAAAAACAGATCAACAGCATCAATGATGCCTTAAAAGCAAAAGAACTTATTAAAGTTAAGTTATTAGATACATGCCCTGAAACAGTGAATGAAGTGGCTTTAGAAATCTCAATGGGTACTAAAGCAGATGTTGTCCATATTATTGGACATACAATCATCTTCTTTAAATCAAGTGAAAAAGGAATTTATAAAATCTAATGAAGATTGGTTTACTTGGTGGTAGTTTTGATCCTATCCATAAAGGGCATATAGAGATTGCAAGCGAAGCGATCACTTCGCTTTCTCTTGATTCATTTTACTTCATTCCTACTAAAAATAACCCCTGGAAAGATAATCAGAATGCCCCTGGCGCAAGTCGTAAAGAAATGATAGAGATTGCGATTCACCAGGACCCAAAAATGAAAGTATGTACGATTGAACTTGATTCAACAAGCAATGAGAAGAATTATACAATTGATACAATGCATGCATTAAAAGAAATGTACCCTGATGATACATTGTATTATTTAATGGGTATGGATCAGGCAATGGCTTTTGAAAAATGGAAAAATGCGAAAGAAATTTCAGAATTAGTCCAGCTTGTTGCGTTTAATAGAGGTGGTTATCCTACAACTCATCCTAATTTAGAGACATATCACTTTATTAAGATGGATAACGTAGAAATCACAGCGTCTAGTACTGAAATTAAAAAAGGAGCATTAGATATGCTCGATAAAGATGTACTCAGATATATTTCTAAAAATGGTCTTTATCTTGATACTATGATCAGAAATAGAATGAAAGAAAAACGCTATAAGCATACGCTCAGTGTGGCTTCTTTAACAAGAGATTTCTGTGAAAGCAATGGCATTGATCCTCTTAGTGGCTATATTGCTGGTATGATGCATGATGTTGCAAAAGAAATGCCTCATGATCAGGCTAAAAAGCTGATGAAGAAGTATTATGCTTCTCATTTAGATCAGCCTGAACCTATCTGGCACCAATGGCTCTCACGTTATGTATGTGAGAATGAGTTTCTTATAAGTGATGAAGAAATTTTAAAAGCAATCGAAGATCATACAACAGCCTCTACATCTATGAGTCTTCTTGGTATGTGCTTATATTGTGCTGATAAGCTAGATCCTTTAAGAGGATATGATTCATCAGAACAAATTACTTTATGTAAGCATGACATTGAAGCAGGATTTAGAAACTGTCTGACTGATTTTTATGAATTTTCAACAAAGAAGCATCGTCCAATCGACCCATGTTTCTTTGAAGTCTATGATAAATATGTAAAAGGAGTTAATAATGACTAAAGTAGAATGTATTGTGAAAGCAATGGACGATAAATTAGCCCAGGATATTGTGGCAATCAATATGGAGAACGCATCTCCTTTATATGACACATTTATTTTATGTACTGCATCTAATAAACGTTTATTAAATGCGATTCAGGATAATGTGGTTGACCAGTGTGAAATGAATGGTTTTGAAATTAAAAGCATAGAAGGTCGTGGCAATGCAGAATGGATCCTTATCGATGCAGGAGATGTGATCTGTCATATCTTCTCTGAAGAAGCACGTAAAGAATATAACTTAGAAAAATTATGGAGTGATATGCCTACTATTGATATCAAGGAGTATCTTGCATAATGGCTGCCTATAAAGAGTTTTCTTATTATTATGATTCTTTAATGGACCCAGACTTCTATTCAGATTATTTGAAATTCATTCATGAACATGCCAACCTTAAAACAGTATTAGAACTTGGATGCGGCACAGGACTGACTGCTATTGAACTTGCAAAAGAAGGGCATCAGGTTCTAGCAACTGATTTATCTGAAGATATGGTCAACATTACAGCTTTAAAAGCAAAAGATGAAGGTGTTGAACTTTTAACTGAAACAATTGATATGTGCGATTTTGCACTATCCCAGCCTGTTGATACTATTCTTTGTTTAACAGATGCAATTAATTATGTTTTAAGTAAGAAAAAGGTACAGGATGTCTTCAATAATGTTTATGAAGGCTTGAAATACAATGGGACATTCATCTTTGATGTCAACAGCCTCTATAAATGCAATGTGATCTTAGATGATTATCATGAAAAGAATGAGGATGAAGATTTCTTCTTTTCATGGGATGTAGAAAGTGACCACAAGGGTGGTATTACACATCATATTATTATTGATGAAGACGGTCATCATGTTGATGAAACACATCATCAAAAAACACTTCCTGTTGACGAATATGTCAAGATGCTTAAGAAAGCAGGCTTTAAATCTATTGCTTATTATAGTGATTTTGGTGAATACCAGGAAGAGTGTGAACGTATTATATTTGTAGTAAAGAAAGTGAGGGATTAACATGTTAGGTATTATTGGTGCAATGGAAGAAGAAGTGAATGAAATTCTTGCGTTGATGAAAGTTGAAAAAGAATACCAGGAATGTAATTATCATTTTTATGAAGGCTTCTTAGGAAAAAAAGAAGTTGTTGTCGTACAAGGTGGTATTGGTAAAGTCAATGCAGCTATTTCAGCCACTCTTTTATTAAAGAACTTTGATATTGATCATGTAATCAATGTTGGTTCTGCCGGTGGACTTGATTTAAAAGAAAATGTCGGAGATGTCATCATCAGTGAAAAGGTTGTTCATCATGATGTCGATGTCACTGCTTTTGGACGTCCATATGGACAGGTTCCTGATATGCCTCTTTACTACGAAGCAGATCCTACTCTTGTATCATATGCAAAGGAAATCTTTGAACATAATGGTTTAACAGTATACAGTGGTCTTATTGTATCTGGTGACCAGTTTGTTGCAAGAAAAGACCAGGTAGATGCAATCAAAGAACATTTCCCAGATGCATTATGTGCTGAAATGGAGGCAGCAACAGTAGCACAGGTATGTACAGTCTTTAATAAACCTTTTATTATTGCACGTGGATTAAGTGATATTTTTGATAAAGGCAGCAGTTCTATCCAGTTTGATCAGTATCTTAAGGAAGCTGCAAAGTCATCAGCACGTATGTGCTATGATCTAGCTCAGAAGCTCGTATAAATGAATAAAATTGAATTATTAGCCCCTGCAGGTGATTTTGAGTCTCTGCAGGGCGCTATTGCGAATGGCGCTAATGCGATTTATCTTGGAACAACTGCCTTTTCAGCACGTGCCTTCGCTAAGAATTTCAACTTAGAAGAACTTGATCAGGCTGTACAATATGCGCATTTAAGAAATGTTAGAATATTTGTGACTGTTAATACATTATATCAAGATGATGAAATGAAAGATGTTTTATCATTAATTGATAACTTATATAACTTACAGATTGATGCATTACTTATCCAGGATATCGGCTTATTAAAGCTTGTACATGAAAGATATCCTGATATGGAACTTCATACTTCTACCCAGATGAGTGTGATGTCATTAGAAGCATTACGTTATTTTGAAGAATTAGGCGTTAAGAGAGTCGTTCTCGCAAGAGAAAATACAATTGATGAAATCAAATATATCTGTTCTCATACAAATCTAGAGATTGAAGTATTTGCGCATGGAGCCTTATGTGTAGGCTATTCTGGACAATGCTTGATGTCTAGTATGATTGGTAGAAGAAGCGGTAATAGAGGAGCCTGTGCCCAGCCATGTCGTTTACCTTATAGTTTAGAAGAAGATGGACAGATTATTGATACAAGCTATTTGATGTCTACTATGGATTTATGTACATCAGATCATATTAATGAATATATTGAAGCAGGTGTGGCTTCTTTAAAAATAGAAGGGCGTATGAAGCGTCCTGAATATGTTGCTGCAGTTACTCAGGTGTATTCTAAAGCAATTAAACATTACTATGAGGGAACACCTAATTATACAAAAGAGAACTTCAATGATATGAAACAGATGTTTAATCGTCACTATACATCTGGTTATCCATTTCATGATAGTAAGATTGTAGATGAGACTTTTTCAGGGAATCAAGGTGTTTTTCTAGGTTATGTAAAGGGATATGACTATCGTAGTAAACGTGTCTCTATTGCCTTAAAAAATGATTTAACACAGGGTGATTCTATTGTCTTCACTGAAATAGATAAGGGAAGACCTGTCAATAAGATCTATTATCAGAATAAACTCATCAATAAGGCAGAAGCAGGAATGAATGTCCAGATTGAGTTTGATGATGTAGTAAAGGGTGGTACTGTCAATAAGACAATCGGCGTAGATACGATTAACCGCATGCAGAAGACATATCAGGAAGAGAAGAAATACCGCATGATTGATATGTATTTTAAAGCATCTCTTAATAAGCCATGTACTCTTATTGTAAAGTGTGATGGAGAAGAAGTATCTGTTGTAAGTGAACAGATCATTGAAGCAGCCTCTAAACGTGCAGCGACTAAAGAAAATATCACTGATCATTTAAATAAGCTAGGACATACTGTGTATGATGCAAATTCTATTGATGTTTCTTTAGATGGCGCATTATTTATTCCTATTACTATTATCAATAATATGCGCCGTGATGCACTTTCTAAGCTAGATGAATTATTTGCTTTCAAGAAGCTACATAAGTCTCCTATAAAGGAAATTCAGCCTCTTAAAGTGATTCCACAAGTTGTATCAACATATCATGTAGTAGTTTCTAATGTAAAACAATTAGAGATTGCCCTCAAGTATTATGATCATGTTTATTATTACTATGATGAACATTTAAAAGAAGCATTGGATTGTTTTAATGAGCATGGTAAAGTACCTAATCTTTATCTGCCTCGTATTATGCATGATAAAGATATAGATGAAGTCATTCATAATCCTTTATTGAAAAAATTCAATGCCCTCATTGTCAATGACTTTGGCTGTTATAGATTATTAAAAGATCATCCTCTTATTATTGGTCAGGGATTTAATATTTATAACCATTATGATGCTTATGCATTTAAAGAACCTGTTATTGCATCATTCGAATGCACCAGAAAACAGATCAGACAGATGAAGGATTATAATGCTGAACTTATTTTACCTATTTATGGCAAAATAGAGAATATGATCAGTGAGCATTGTGTGATTTCACAGTCTTATTTCCATAAGAAAGTACCGCATTGTGGTATGTGTAAAAAGCGTAGCTATAAGATTGTAGATAGAAAGGGTATATCTTTTGATATCTTCACAGACTCATCATGTCGCAATCATATTCTTCATAATGAGCCAATCTATGTTGAAAATCATCAATCTATGAATATTTCATATTTTATTATGATCACTACAGAAACAGAAAAAGAGACTGTAACCGTTTTAGAAGACATCAAAAAACGTACTTCTAAAGGGAAAAAAAGTGATTTAAAACAGTCTTATGTAGTAGGATATTTCAAATAACATTTTAGATAAAAACTATATTTTTCATAATTCCTAAATTGCCACCATTATTTTTTTGTGTTATAATAAACCACAGATAGAAATGGGGAGGTAATTTTTATGGCATTAGATATGGATCTCGCTAAACGTCTAAAAACATATAGAACTTTTAAGAATCTTACACAAAAAGAGGTAGCTGCGCATCTTAATGTACCTCATTCTGCAATTTCAGATATAGAAAATGGTAAAAGAGATGTAACAGTTGGAGAATTAAAAGTTCTTTCACGCTTATATGGACGTAGTGTTGAAGAAATCATGAGTGGTAAGAAATATGACTACTATAATATTGCGAATATTGCAAGATTATTATCTGAGTTACCAGATGAAGATCTTAAGGAAGTCATGTTCATCATTGAGTATAAGAGAAAAAGATTAGAAGAAAAATAGTTTCTAAAAGGGAGATAGTGCGCTATCTCCCTTTATTTCATATTCTTTACAATCTTCTTGAATTCTTCAAGTAATGCCATACCTTCTTCAAGTACTTCCTGATTACATATATGATGATCTAGATTATCATAATAGATGACATTAAATGGTTCTGTCTCAACAACCGCATAAGTCCCATAGCCATAGCTTCCACGATTGATCATTGCACTGCCTGGATTTACAAAAGTAATATCCTCATGTACCTGAATAGTAGGCACATGGGTATGACCATGAAAGCATATATGACAATTATTCTCTTTACATGCTTCTATCAATTCGTCATAACCGCTATAAACGTGATAATCGTTACCATGCGTTACAAATATATCTTTATAGGCTACGTAATGAGGAAAGACCTCTTCATCATGATTTCCATGTACAACTATGTCAAAATCCTTAAGTAAATCATCATCTGGAAGAAGTGATGAATCACCACAATGTACCAATAAATCAACCTTGTTTTCCCATCTTTTTGTGATATCTTCCAATATATCGTTATACATATGCGAATCGCTTACAACTAATACCTTCATTCTTACCACCTCAAAAATATTATAAATTAAATTTATAGCCTTTTGAATATCCTTTTTTGTATTATGCTAAAAAAACTTTTGGGTAAGTGTTTACATGAGCCTTAAAAATTAGTATAATTGTTATAGAAATTAGAAAAGGAGTAATGACAATGAAAACAATTTTATTAGTATGTTCTGCAGGTATGTCTACTAGCTTATTAGTAACTAAAATGGAAGCTGCAGCTAAGGAACAGGGAGTAGAAGCAAAGATCTTTGCTTTACCATTCTCTGATGCACCTAGAGTATTAGAAGAAGTTGACTGTATCTTACTTGGCCCACAGGTTAGATTCCAGAAAGCTGCAATCGAAAAATTAGCTGCTTCAAGAAAAGCTGGTGCTATCCCTGTTGACGTTATCGATATGAGAGATTATGGAACAATGAACGGTAAGGCTGTTCTTGGTACTGCTCTTAAATTATTAGGTGAATAACATAAACACGGAAAGAGAAGGACATACTCCTTCTCTTTTTTTATTTTATAATATTATGTATACTTAAAATCACTTTTATAGGCTATTATTTAGTCTAAGCATATTTTTTACACTTTTTATTTATCTTTTTACTTAGTTTTGCTATAATGTTTAAAAATTTATGAAATCGGAGGATTCGACTGTGAAAAAAGGGATTATTACTGTAGTTGGAAAGGACCAGGTAGGTATTATTGCAAAGGTATGTACTTATCTTGCTGAAAATGATGTGAATATTTTAGACATCTCTCAGACTATTGTACAAGGCTATTTCAACATGATGATGATTGTGAATCATGATGCTTCTAGTAAAGCTTTTAATGATTTATCAGATGAACTTGCTGCTTTAGGCAAGGAAATTGGTGTTGATATTAAAATTCAGCATGAAGAAATCTTTAATATGATGCATAGATTATAAGGAGATGTGGAGATGATTAATCAATTCGAAGTTATTGAAACAAACAAAATGATTGAACAGGAAAATCTTGATGTAAGAACTATTACAATCGGTATTAGCTTATTTGAATGTATTGATTCTTCATTAGATGTTCTTTGTGACAATATTTACAACAAAATCATGTCTACTGCAAGAAATCTTGTACCAGTAGGACAGTCTATTGAAAAAAAATATGGTATTCCTATTGTGAATAAGCGTATCTCTGTTACGCCTATTGCAACAATCGGATCTTCAGCTTGTAAAAAGCCAGAAGACTATGTACAGATTGCCAAAACATTGGATAAGTGTGCCAAAGAACTTGGTATCAACTTTATCGGTGGATACACTGCAATTGTCTCAAAAGGTATGACTAAAGCAGAACGTATGCTTATTGAGTCTATTCCACAGGCTATGAAGGAAACTGAATTTGTATGTTCAAGTGTTAATGTTGGTTCTACTAAGACTGGTATTAATATGGATGCTGTCGCATTACTTGGACAGATTGTGAAAAAGACTGCATATGCAACTAAAGATATTGAATCTATCGGCTGTGCTAAGCTTGTTATTTTCTGTAACGCCCCAGATGATAACCCATTTATGGCTGGTGCCTTCCATGGTATAAGTGAAACTGATGCTATTATTAATGTTGGTGTTAGTGGACCTGGTGTTATGCATAAAGCGATTAAGAATGCAAAGGGTAAAGACTTTGGTGAACTTTGTGAAATCATCAAGAAAACAGCATTCAAGATCACTCGTGTTGGTCAGCTTGTTGCTTTAGAAGCGTCTGAAGCATTAGGTATTCCATTTGGTATTATCGACTTATCTTTAGCACCTACACCAGCTATTGGTGACTCTATCGCTGACTGCTTACAGAGCATGGGTCTTGAAAGAGTAGGGGCTCCAGGTACAACTGCTGCACTAGCAATCTTAAATGACCAGGTTAAAAAGGGTGGCGTTATGGCATCTTCTTATGTAGGTGGCTTGTCAGGTGCCTTTATTCCAGTAAGTGAAGACCAGGGTATGATTGATGCAGTTAATGCAGGATCTTTAACTCTAGAAAAGCTAGAAGCAATGACTTGTGTCTGCTCAGTAGGTCTTGATATGATTGCGATTCCTGGTGAAACTAAGGCTGAAACAATTTCTGGTATTATTGCAGACGAAATGGCAATTGGTATGATCAACCAGAAAACAACTGCTGTTAGACTTATCCCAGTTATTGGTAAGGATGTCGGAGATACAGTTGAATTCGGTGGTTTATTAGGTTATGCCCCAATCATGCCAGTGAATTCATTCTCATGTGATGAATTCGTTAATCGTGGTGGACGTATTCCAGCACCTATCCATAGTTTCAAGAACTAATGAAAGAAGGTTTTATTCGTGTATTTAAATGATTTAACAGTATATTATCAACTTACTAATGACAAAGATGTTCTTTTCCTTTTAAAGAATGTTGATCAGCTAGACAATAAAGCGATTGAACATGACTTTATTGCGAAATTCTTGCAGGTAGCTGAAAAGTATGATCTTCACGATAATCTTATGCAGAGTCTTCTTACACATTTGCTTGCTATGCACGAAAATGCATTTTCACTCTCACTAGAACGTGTAGCAGAAGTCAATGACACATTGAAGGCACTTGTTATGAGAGATCTTACTTATTTCTATGATCTTTTTCATTCATCATTTGATGATCTAGAAGGATTAAATAGAGAAATATTTTTCCATTTCTCTCATTCTAAACCAATTATCAATAAAGAGATTTATGAAGTCTTTAGTGAATTACAAAGTAATCTAGCAAAAAGCACATCAGTTGAAGATTTCTATAACATCCTCTATAATCATTATCACAAGTATGGTGTTGGTAAATACGGTTTAAATAAGGCTTTTAGATATGTAGATGGAAATATCGTTTCTATTAATCATATAGAAGATAACACACTTGAACAGCTGATTGGCTATGAACGTCAAAAAGATCGTTTAATTGCGAATACAGAAGCATTTATTAAAGGAAAGAAAGCAAATAATGTCTTATTATATGGTGATAATGGGACTGGTAAATCATCAAGTATTAAAGCTATTTTAAATCGTTATTATAAAGATGGTTTAAGAATGGTTGAAGTGTATAAACATCAATTCGTTCATCTTCCAGAAATTATTGGAGAACTACAGAACCGTAATTATAAGTTTATTATCTTTATGGATGATCTCTCTTTTGAAGAATATGAAACAGAATATAAGTACTTAAAAGCAGTTATTGAAGGCGGATTAGAAAAGAAACCTGATAATGTACTTATTTATGCCACAAGTAACCGTCGACATCTCATCAAGGAAACTTGGGCTGAAAGAGATGATTCTGAAATCAATGTAAACGATGCAAAACAGGAAAAGTTATCACTTGTTGCTCGTTTTGGTGTTCAGATTCTTTATGTTCATCCAGATAAGCAACACTATCTTGATATAGTAGATGGACTTGCAGATCAGTATCATTTAAATATTGATCGTGATGAACTCCATCGTTTAGCTATGGAATGGGAATTAAGAAACGGAGGCTATTCTGGGCGTGTAGCTAAACAGTTTATACATATGATGCTTGGAAAATAAGATGAAATCCTTAAAACTATCTGATTTAAAATCTGTTTTACCTTTTCTAGATAAAGCAGATTATGAAGGTTATAATTCAAATTTTGTGACAATGATGATGTGGAATCATGAATATCATATTGAATATGAAATTCATGATCACTTCTGCATCATGTTACATAACTATAAAGGTCATCGCTTTTTTGCGATGCCTTTTGCATCTCATGAATACTATAAAGAAGCCATTGAATACATGATGGATTATGCAAAAGAGCATGATTTTCCTTTCATGATTGATTGTGCAGTACCATCTTTTGTAGAGGAATTAAAAAAAGTATGTCCTGGACAGTTTGTGTATGAGCATACAAGAGATTTAGATGATTATGTCTATGATAAAGAGAAATTAATCAGCTTATCAGGCAAGAAAATGCAGAAGATGAGAAACAATTACCATAACTTCATCTCACAATATCCTGATTATGAATATCGTACACTAAATGCAGATGAAGATATGCCAATGATTTTTAATGATCTTCTTAAATGGGAGAGGGGAGAGAACGAACAGAGTGAATCCCTTACTTCTGAAGTATATGGAATCATGTATCTTCTCTCTACGCAAGATCAACTGCCTATTAAGATTGGTGGTATTTTCATCAATAATGAATTAAAAGCATTTATGATTGGTTCTCCTTTAAAACATGAAACAATACAGATTCATATTGAAAAGGCAGATAAAACTATTAGAGGACTTTATGTCACTTTAAGAAAAGAATTCCTAGAACATGAATGTGCCAATTTTAAATATGTCAATAGAGAAGAAGATATGGGAATAGAAAATCTTCGTATTTCTAAAGAACGTATGCATCCATGTAAGATGGTTGAAAAGAGTCGTATCTATATCAATGATGCGATTGTTGAACAGGCAAATGATGAAGATACTGAAACTATTAAAGAAATCTGGATGGATCGTTTTGAAGATGAAGATGAAGTATCTACTGAATTCTATTTCAAATATCGATATAAGAAAGAGAATACTTATGTGATACGCTTTAAAGATCAAATCATCTCTGCTTTACAGCTTGTTCCTTTTAAAGTAAAAGATTATGAAGACAGCTATTTTATTCTAGGTGTTTCTACTCGAAGAGATTATGAAGGACAGGGATTCATGAAATTATTAATGAATCATGTCTTAGAAATATATAAAGACAAGCGTATTTATCTTCAGGCTTATCATCCTGAAATTTACATGCCTTTTGGATTTAAGGAGTCTCATAGACATATTCTTTATAAGCTTGATAAATCAAAATATGCACTTCCTAGTAGTATTTGCCTGTCACAGGATATAAGTCATCTCTATGATGATTATAATCTCTATGTAGGAGATTTTGGCCGTTATTTAATACGAGATGAAGACTATTTCAACAATTATTTAAGAAAAAGATGTGCTGCATTCAACGATTCTGTTCTAACATTTAAAAATGAGTATGGACAACAGGGATATATGATTTATAATGATAGGGGGAAGTTTGTCTATATTTCAGAATTTATATACAATAAAGAATATTTAGATGACATCCTTAAAACGATTTCTGTTTATTTCTATAAAGACATTCGCATCGAAACAGATTGCATGGCGTCTATTCATGGTGAAAAAACAGATATGATCACAATGATGTGTAATCAGGAGGATGATATGCCTCTTGAGAAGCGCTATATCAATGAAATCTATTAAACAGGAGGCTATTATGATCAAGAATCATGATGAATTACATGAAGAGTGTGGAGTGGTTGCTATATGGGGAGATGACAATGCTGCCCAATTAACTTATTATGGCTTGCATTCTTTACAACATCGTGGACAGGAGGCTGCAGGTATTGTCGTCCGCAATAACAAAAGAAAGCTTAACATCCATAAGGGTGAAGGCTTAGTCAGTGAAGTATTTGATAAAGAAAAGATTGAAAAATTATCTGGTAATGCAGCTATTGGACATGTCCGCTATTCAACTGCAGGTGGGGGAGGAATCATGAATGTTCAGCCATTCTTATTCCGTACTCTCGATGGTATGATGGGTATTGCCCATAATGGTAATATTGTAAATGCTAACTTATTAAAGAAAGAACTTGAAGAAAACGGTTCAATCTTTAATTCAACAAGTGATACAGAGGTTCTTGGTCATTTAATTAAGAGAGAAACAGGACGATTTGTAGATCGTATCTGTAAGTCATTAGAAAAGATTGATGGAGCATTCGCATTTGTTATTCTTGTAGAAGATGCTCTTTATGTTGCAAGAGATAGATATGGTTTAAGACCATTATCTATGGGAAGACTTCCAAGTGGAGGTTATATGTTCTCATCAGAAACATGTGCTTTAGATATTGCTGGAGCAGAATATGTTAGAGATGTAGAACCAGGTGAAATCATCCGTGTTAAAGATGGTATTATTAAATCTAAGAAGTATACTGAAACATTACCAATCTGCAATAAGCTTTGTGCAATGGAGTATATTTACTTCTCTAGACCTGATAGTAATCTAGATGGTATTAATGTTCATACAGCACGTAAGACTTGTGGTAAGACTTTATTTGAAGAAGCACCAGTTGAAGCAGATTTAGTTATCGGTGTACCTGATAGTTCTATTTCAGCTGCTATTGGTTATTCTGAAGCATCTGGTATTCCTTATGAAATGGGGCTTATCAAGAATAAATATGTAGGTAGAACATTTATCCAGCCAACACAGGAAATGCGTGAACGTGGTGTAAGAATGAAGCTTTCAGCTGTATCTTCAATCGTTAAGGGTAAGAGAGTTATCATGATTGATGACTCAATCGTAAGAGGTACAACTTCTAAGCGTATTGTAAAGCTATTAAAAGAGGCTGGAGCTACAGAAGTACATGTAAGAATTGCTTCTCCAGCAATCAAGTTCCCATGTTTCTATGGTGTAGATATTTCTACTTTGGAAGAATTAATCTCACATCGTATGAATGTTGAAGAATTATGTCAATTCATTGAAGCTGATTCATTAGCATTCATTTCAATGGAAGGATTAAAGAAATCAGTCAAGCATGATATGGATGGAAATTGCGATTTGTGTATGTCTTGCTTTAGTGGTAACTATACAACTAAACTATATGATTCTATTGATCGTGCTAATAAGGACGAAAAATAGTACTACAAAAACCAATGGTATTAAGTTAAGCGGCCAAATGCCAAAAACCTCTTTGATTTTAAAATC
>ERZ1026844.415-NODE-415-length-32567-cov-4.496340_pt1 | contig 32567 bp, 22 predicted proteins | sample MGYA00380152_ERZ1026844 | MGnify/ENA primary metagenome ERZ1026844 (study PRJEB33269, sample SAMEA4719788) | human gut metagenome | biome: human-associated habitat; feature: organic feature; material: feces | place: Cameroon | collected 2013-10 ... | reverse complement strand
GCCAGAACCTGTTCCTGCACATCGTTCTTTTCTTCTTTTCCTTCTGACGGGCTAAATATTCCTCTGTCGTAATGCACACAAGCCACATACCGTTCTGTGAGAATTTCGTCAGCATACTCCTCTATAACATTCCTTACTGCTTCGCAAGGATAATAACCGTCTGCGCCAGCAGGTGATGAAGACAGCAGTCTGCCAAGCTGATATCCCAGAAGGCTTGCCTGATTATTCTTTTTCAGCAATTCTTTAAAATGTTCTATCCATATTCTTAATTCCCCGGCATCAACTTTTCCATCTTTCTCAGCCGGACAGAATCTGATTTTATTATACAGTCTGTCTACAACATTAATATACTTCTTCTGCTCCTCTGTAAGCGTTCTCCCCTGATTATCACCATCTTTCTTAAATACCATAGCCACAAGCTCCGCATAGTTTTCTGGTGATGCCTTGAGAATTTGCTGAAAACATTTCATATCTCTCCATTGAAGTATATCAAAGAAACGTATCTCTACAGATGCTATTGTTTCGCACCGCTCATCATCATCAATATATTCTTTCTGCAGAACCGCCAATAGTTCTTTCAGATAATATGGTATCTCGGCTGTACTCCGTTCAACCTCCATATCTTTCACCTGTATAAAATAATCATATATCTGCTGTGCAGTGTAATGTTTCTTTGTCGTTGCCGTATGCAAAAGCTTCACATATGTTTCCACACTGCCATATTTCCTGCATTCTTCTAATGCCCAGTCATATTGTTTTGGCATATAATAGTCTGCATTTTCCCAGAATAATCTCTTTATGCTTTCTGGAGCATTAGTAATCTGCGGTGTACTCTCACCAGCACACGCAGCTTGAAGCCTATATATTCTAGCCATGAACTCATCATCAAGTTCCCGTTTCTCCTGCAAATGCATTATATGTCCATACACATCAACGCCACTGTAGGCTAACACGCTGCAATAATCAAGTGCCATATGTCTGTATGCTGGCTGTGCATCATACAGGGCAAGTAATACATTTTCATCATAATCATTGCCCCAGTACCTTGCAAGGCAGTCTCCAAGTGATGAATGTTCTTCTTTGGCACATATATCAGCCAGCTTTGAAAGCCTTAAATTCTTCTGACGAAATTCATCTATCTTTTCCTGAATGATTATCTCTGTCTTTTTCTCATTCTGTTCACGTTCATTGCCTTCTTTATATGCAACTGGATTAAGCAAAACTCCGTCATGCTGCTGCACAAACAGGTATTCATACTCATATTCTGGTTCTTCTGTGTGTATCTCATCAAGAAGCTTTTCGTATTGTTTTACCACATTTTCAGGCTGCGCCCAGTCTGCGGTCCTGAAGAACCTATGTCTGTATATTTCCTTTCTTATACAATTTTTCAAATGTATTTTCTCTTCATCGGACATCTGCTCTGTTTCATATAGCATATTATCAATCAGCATTTCTTTAACTGCAGGCGGAATTTCCTCTGCTATATCAAGTAGTTTTTCCCAGCGTTCCGGCTTGAAATTAGCCTGACGTATCAGAAGTATCACGTATCGGGTCATAGTAACTGTAATATCTTCTGTACTCATCATTTCAGGGGTAACACATTCCCTGTAACGAGGCTTTATAATATCACTAATGAGATTACTGTTATATGTTGGAAGTGACTTATATACATGTTCCCATCCGTTTCTGTCATGTTCAAGAGTCATTTTTGCAGCATTTACTTTCTCATCTGTTGTTCTAAATGCCGACAGGTTAATCCAGCTGCATATTACTTTATGTATAGTGTCTGCTGGTGTGTTGGATGTATATTTATATGACATGTCATCTATACGAAGCAGCCATCCAAATGCTCTTGCAACGTATGGTCTCTGTACAAGCATGGTGTCTACACCCCAGAGGATATCTATATACGCATTTTTATCAAACATATGATTATCGCTCTGCTTCTCAAAAAGCTGCAACAGCCCTGTAGGCTTATCCCACTCATTTTCTAATCTGTCAAGCACTTTGGTTGGCGACAATTCGCACAGTTCCCTGAAATATGTTGATATGTATTTCCATTGCTGCTCTGTCTTAACATAACCGAGTATTTCCTCAACCATGTTATCAAGAATCGCCTGCGATCTCCCGTGGTCTTTATGGCACACTTTGATTAGAAGCGTCCGAAGCATTCCCTGTCGTATATTCCCCGACCAGAACAGATGCTCTCCGTTATATGTGGCAGCCAGCCTCTCCTCAAATGTATATGTGAATAACGCTTCTGATTCATTTAACACATCTATGCATGCCCTCTTGAATTTCTTCCAGATTTCACTGTCTGTAGACACGTCCAGATATTCCCATGTATTCTGCACGCTTGCCAGATAGTATTGGCTGGCTCCGCTTCTTTTAACTATATATATAAATGGTTCTTCTCCGTCTGCATATTTTCTGACCTGTTCTGTGAAATCATCATACTTAAGACCGCTAAGCTCCTCTATTACTGCTTTATCCCCATCCGCATCCGTCCATTGTCCAATAAGCAGACATGTTATCTTGACATTATCAGCCAGACCGGCAATCCATTCCGGCTTCTTTAAATATGCACCGTTGAATATTCTTCTTTTCATCGGAATATATAATCCATGCGTCTCACTGACAAGCTCATTAGCCTGGTTAACATCCATTCCTACCCTTCCCAGTGCTCTTCGTATTGTTTCGAGCGTTCTTGGTCTTAATTCTATCTCTTTGTCTGAGAATGATGGCAGACCGTCTGTGAAGATAAATATATTGGTGTTATTCTCTATTGAGACTATCTCATCTGCATAGAACCACGGTATATATATGTTACCTGTTCCCCCGACTTGGGCTAATCTGTCCCAGTCTTTCTTGTTCTTAACAACAAATATTGGTCTTTTCTCGCCGGATTTCCACAGTTCATTGATAATGCAGTATATTGCCTCTTCCCTGCATCTTGCTCTTATGCAGACTTTCTCATCATTCTTTACTTCGTTAAATGCTTTTATGAATTCGTCATCATCTATATCAAAGAAATCTATTCCTATCTTAGGGTTGACTGTCTGGCGCTTAAGCTGAAGGTCAAGGTCATCTGTCGAGCATATATCCATATGTTTTTCTGCATACGCTGCCATCTGGCTGCTGATTTTCTCTAGTTTGATCTTAATCTCCTGTACTTCCTGCTGCTGTTCGTCACGCCACTCGCTCTGGTAATATCTGTCGTATATGTCTGGTGCGACCTGTGGCAGCTCATAAAGAACTGCACCTAGCATCCTGTTTGCATACAGGCATGCCTCCTCATGTGGAATCTCATATGCACTCATAAGGTCCGCAAGTCCCTTTTGCAGCCTTGCTTTAAATGTATAGCCTGAATCCCTGCTAAGTTCTGCCGCAAGCTGGCTAAGATTCTCTTCTGATAACACATTTGCAATATCACCCATCATCTTATCTGCATTAGCCTCGTATCCTGCAAAGAATCTGCCATTATCTACCAGAAGCTTCTTAATATCATTCTTGTCTTTCATTCTGTCAACGAATCTTTTGCTGGCATCGGCCAGACGACCGGTTGTATTGCTTTCTACCATGTCTTTTATTATGTTTTCTATCATGATATTGTCCTCTCTTCTTTATCTTCCCTCTCTTTTAAAGCAGAAAGAACCCTCCCGGTGAAGTGTACACCGAGAGAGTCCTTTTATTGTTTTCTTATCAGTCTGATTATCCAGAACATCACTCCGCCAATCATTCCGCCAAGTGTGTTGTAGCATATATCTGACAACTGGAATGTACCAAGTCTTAACATAAGCTGCAATGTTTCTATTGTAAGCGAGAACAGAAATCCCGCTGCTATCGCATACAGCACTGGTCTTTTCACTGCATTTTTCCTGTTCTTTAATACAATCAGGAGCCATGTCCACGGTATAAGCATTATTACGTTCTCAACCGGCTCCGCGCTCACTTTTCCTTTGGCATCTGTGAGCGTCCATCCGCCCATTACACCCGACAGCGGGTTCATCCACATATTTCTGTTAAGAAGTGTCTTGAACAATATCATCACTGTGAACAAGAACCAAAAGAACAATTCCCGAAAATGTACATCTTTCTTAAATTTCTCAAACCATGCCAACATCATCGGTTTGAAGCCTTTTCCCGCTCCATCCGGCTCATAGCAGTACATATATGCAATTGTAAGCAACAATGCTGACAGCAGTGCAAACCAGAATGGTTCATATAATGTTGTCAGAATGTCGGTTATTACTTTTTTTAACATTTCCTGCATACCTGCCTCCATCATTAATGACATATTATTGGTGATATAATACATTTCTAATAATTCCTGTTATATAACAAAATCCGGTCTAAGCCGGATTTTAATAAAATGAGCAGCGCTATAAGCCGGGTTATGTCAGCATAGCTGTGACGATCATCTATCTAGTCCTGCTGTTACCAGCAGGCTCAAGCGACCTACCTAAAGCTTGGCGGGCAGCCTTTGTAACGCTTTTGTTTGGTCTTGCTTCGGATGGGGTTTACATGTGCCACTGCTGTTACCAGCAATGCGGTAGTCTCTTACTCTGCCTTTCCACCCTTACCACAACTTTCGCCATGGCGGTATATTTCTGTTGCACTGGCCTTGGAGTCGCCTCCACCGGACGTTATCCGGCATCCTGCCCTATGAAGCCCGGACTTTCCTCACCTGCACGAATGCAGCCGCGATCATCTGCGCTACTCATGATATTTAATTGTGATTGCTTTCGTACACAAGCTGGTACACTTCAATTCTGAATTGATCTTCCTCACTAATCCCCACAAATCTGCATCCGTAGGTAGTCTCAGCCTCTCCAAGATTCTCCATTCTGATTATCTCGACAACAGCCTCTATACGTTCTTTATTATCAAGAGTGATTACTGTCGAATAATAAGTATTCAGCTCAAACTTACGGTCTGATTTGAATGCTATACCACCCTTGGATATGTTAATAACATTAACATCCACTGTCTCCCCGGAACATGCAGAAACACGACTTTCATCAAGCTTTTTCAAAGAAATAATAACATCAACATCAGTTCTTCTTGATTGTCTTCTCTCAACTTTGACCATGATTATCCTCTATTCCGAGCAGCCTCTTATCTGTTCATGTTTGTTAAATCTATTTAATGATATCATTAACCTTTAAGAAGTTCAAATATATTTTTTGAATTATTTAATGAACATAGCATCTCCAAAGCTGAAGAATCTATATTTCTCCTGCACAGCAACCTCATAGGCATGAAGCACATGCTCTCTTCCAGCAAGTGCTGATACCAGCATAACAAGTGTTGATTCCGGAAGATGGAAGTTAGTTATAAGGCAGTCTATAGCCTTAAACTTATATCCAGGATATATGAATATCTCTGTCCAACCACTCTTAGCAGGAATTGTTCCATCTTCAAGTGCAACCGACTCAAGAGTTCTTGTACTAGTTGTTCCTACAGCAATTACTCTGCCACCATTCTTTCTTGTATTATTAATCATATCAGCAGCTTCCTGTGTAACAACATAGAATTCTGAATGCATATGGTGGTCAAGAATATTCTCTACCTTAACTGGTCTGAATGTTCCAAGTCCTACATGAAGTGTTACTCTTGCAATATTAACTCCCATAGCCTTGATTTTTTCAAGAAGCTCTGTTGTAAAATGTAATCCGGCAGTAGGCGCTGCTGCAGAGCCTTCATGCTTTGCATATACTGTCTGGTATCTGTTCTTATCTTCAAGTTTATGTGTTATATATGGTGGAAGCGGCATCTGTCCGAGTTCATCAAGAATCTCTTCAAATATTCCATCATATGTGAACTGGATAAGTCTGTTTCCTTCTTCAACTATATCAATTATCTCTCCTATAAGCTTGCCTTCGCCAAAACTTATCTTAGCACCTACCTTAGCTTTCTTTCCCGGCTTGACAAGAACTTCCCATGTATCCTGTCTGTCTTCAAGTCTTTTAAGAAGAAGCACTTCAATAGTAGCTCCTGTATCAACCTTAGCTCCTATAAGTCTTGCTGGTATTACCTTAGTGTCATTAACAACAAGGCAGTCACCCGGCTTAAGATAATCTACGATATCTCTGAATATCTTATGTTCAATTTCTCCTGTTTCTTTATCAAGCACCATAAGTCTTGAACTTGATCTGTCAGACAAAGGATCCTGCGCAATAAGTTCCTCTGGCAGATCATAATAAAAATCATGTAAATCCATGTACTACTCCTTTCAAAGCAAAGGGGCGGCGCCACACGCCGCCCCTTTACCGACCACTGCAACAGCCGGGTCTGTATTACTTTCTAAGCTCGATTCCGTCAGCCTCAAGGTCCTTGAATATCTTCTCCATTACTGGTGTGATATCCTTATCCTCAAGTGTTCTGTCCTTAGCTCTGAATGCGATTGAGTAAGCAACTGACTTGAAGCCTTCCTTAATCTGGCTTCCTTCGTAGATATCGAAGAGGTTGTAGCTCTCTAATATCTTGCCGCCGCGCTTTTCAATAATCTTCTCAACTTCACCAACTGGAAGCTCCTTAGGCATTACCATACTGATATCTCTTGTTACAGCTGGGAACTTTGCAATTCCTGTGAACTTCTTATCGAAGCTTGCCATTTCTGTAACTGTTGGAATATCAATAACAACAATATATGTTCTCTCACCGATTGAGTAAGTATCGGCAACATCTGGATGAAGTTCTCCGATGTAACCAATCTTCTTATCAGCGTAATATACATCAGCCTGACGGCCTGGATGTAAGAATGGAATACCAGCCTTGGCATCATATGTTGGCTTCTTCTTCATTCCAATCTTCTCAAGGAATTCTTCAATAACACCCTTCATTGAGTAGAAGTCAACGCTGCCGAAAGCTCCAAGTGTGAATTCAACTCTTTCATCTGGAAGCTCGTTAACATCATCTGCTGCAAGGTAAACCTTAGCTAATTCATATAACTTAACATTCTTATTTCTTCTGTTATAGTTAGTAGATAATGATGTAAGCATTCCGTGGATTGGAAGTGTTCTCATAACTGAGAAATCCTCTCCTAATGGGTTAGAGATTACAACTGTCTTTCTGTATACAGAATCAGCAGGAAGCTTTAACTTATCGAATACCTTAGGGCTCTCGAATGAGTATGTCATAGCCTGTGAGAATCCTGTAAACTGGGCAACCTCAGAAGCTGCATCTTCAATGCTCTGTTCAAATGAAATCTTACCCATTGTTGTCTCTCCCTTAGGAAGAGTTGTAGGAATGTTGTCATATCCGAAGAATCTTGCAACTTCCTCTGCTATATCAGCATCTCTGTTAAGATCCTGTCTGAATGTTGGGATGATAAGCTCATTAGCATCTTTATCATATTCAACTTCAAGTCTTTCGAAGTAAGAAAGCATATCTTCATCTGATACATCAGTACCAAGTAAAGCGTTGTATTTAGCTGGCTCAAATGGAAGTCTCTTCTTAGTTACAGGGTCAGGATATACATCAACTGCACCACCTACAACATCACCTGCATCAAGCTCCTCGATAAGCTGGCATGCTCTGTTGATAGCTTCCATAGCGTTCTCTGGATCAAGTCCCTTCTCGAACTTACCAGAAGCATCTGTTCTTAAACCAATCTTCTTAGTTGTCTTTCTGATGTTAGTTCCGTCAAATGTAGCTGCTTCGAAAAGCATTGTCTGGACATCATCAGTAATCATTGAATTCTCGCCACCCATGATACCTGCGATACCAACTGGCTTCTCACCATCACAGATAAGAAGTGTCTGTGCGTCAAGAGTTCTCTCCTGTCCGTCAAGTGTTACGAACTTCTCGCCATCAGTTGCTGTTCTTACAACAATCTTGTGACCTGCAATAGTATCATAGTCATATGCATGCATTGGCTGACCATATTCTTCCATAACATAGTTAGTGATATCAACGATGTTGTTGATTGGTCTGATACCTGCTGTCATAAGTCTCTGCTGCATCCACTTTGGAGATGGAGCAAGTCTGATATTCTTAACAACTCTTGCAACATATCTTGAGCAAAGCTCTTTAGCTTCAATATCAACTGAAACCATTGTGTTAACATCCTCATCGTTACCTGTCTTAGTAACAACTGGTGGATTGAAAGGCTTTCTGAATGTAGCTGCAGCCTCTCTTGCGATACCGATAACGCTGTAGCAGTCTACACGGTTATTAGTAATCTCATATTCAAATACTGTATCGTTAAGTCCTAAGTACTCTACTGCACTTGAGCCAACAACAGCATCATCTCCTAATATATAGATTCCTCCCTCTGGTGCATCCGGGAAGAATTCTCTTGAAGAACCAAGCTCCTCGATAGAGCACATCATACCGTATGACTCTACTCCTCTTAACTTGCCCTTCTTAATCTTAATTCCGTCTTCTGGAAGTGCGCCGCCGTCATGTCCTCCAGCAACTTTACCTCCGTCTAATACTACAGGAACCTTCTGTCCGCTTGAACCAACTTCAATGTTAGGTGCACCTGTTACAATCTGGACATTCTCGCTGCCAACATTAACCTGGCATATAACAAGCTTGTCTGCATCAGGATGTCTCTCAACTGAGAGAATCTGTCCAACTACGATTTTATCAAGGTTCTTGTCAAATGCATTGAAACACTCTACCTTAGTTCCTGAAAGTGTCATTGCATCTCTGAATTCCTGATCTGTACACTCAAGACCTGGAACCATTGCTTTTATCCAATTTAATGATGTATTCATATCGTCATTCTCCTTAAATATACTTTATCTTATTCCAGTCATTAGACCACTATATGAATCGATTTAGAACTGCTTTATAAATCTGATATCGTTCTCATAAAGAAGTCTCATGTCATCGATTTCGTACTTAAGAAGAGCAACTCTCTCAAGTCCTACACCAAAGGCAAATCCTGTATATTCTTCCTTATCAATTCCGCAAAGCTCGAATACATGTGGGTGAACCATTCCACAGCCGAGGATTTCAATCCATCCCTCGCCCTTACAGAAACGGCATCCTTTACCACCACATTTGAAACAGCTTACATCCATCTCGGCACTAGGCTCAGTGAATGGGAAATGATGTGGTCTGAATTTAACTTTAGTATCAGGTCCGAAAAGCTCCTTAGCAAATTCTGCTAAAGTTCCCTTAAGGTCTGCAAATGTAATTCCCTTATCAATTACAAGGCCTTCTACCTGATGGAAGCATGGTGAATGTGTAGCATCAACTTCATCTGCTCTGTATACACGTCCTGGAGAAATCATTCTGATAGGGAGCTTGCCCTTCTCCATAACTCTTGCCTGAACAGGGGATGTCTGTGTACGGAGTACTATCTTATCATTGATGTAGAATGTATCCTGTTCATCCTTAGCTGGGTGGTTAGCTGGTATATTAAGTGCCTCAAAATTGTAGTAATCATACTCAACTTCTGGTCCGTCAACTACTTCATAACCCATTCCGATGAATATCTTCTGAATTTCCTCTAATGCAAGTGTATTAGGATGCTTATGTCCTAACTCATCCCTCTTAGATGGAAGAGTAACATCTATTACTTCACTCTTTAACTGAATTTCTCTCTTCTTGGCAGCTAATTCTGTCTTAGCCTTTTCTAATACTTCTTCAATTGCCTGTCTTGTCTCATTAACAATCTGACCAACCTTAGGTCTGTCTTCTGGTGCAACTTCCTTCATACCTTTAAGTACTTCTGTAAGTTCACCCTTCTTTCCAAGGAAAGCGACTCTGATATCATTCAGCTTATCAAGCGAATCAGTTTCATTAATCTGTGCTAAAGCTCTTTCTCTAATTGCTTCAAGTCTTTCTTTCATCCTTATAGCCTCCATACTTCTTTCGCTTTTTATCAATCATCTGCGTAAAAAGCCACTGTTTATTGTAACATATCGTTTTAAATTTGCAACCCATGATGTTAGTTTTGCGTCTATTGCCTGATTAAACTGTGTAAGATTACCGTCACCCTTGAGTCTGTCTATATCTTCAAGTTCTCTGTATTCATCACTGTATCTTGCATTATCCATAAGAGTCTCTAACTCTCTCTGTACAACATACTCGTCTTCCTGCACATCCACATTGACCGGCTCTTTGTCCTTCTTAGCCATAATAGACGCGGCTATGCTGCATTTTTTTGATTCCTCATGCTGACCCAGTCTGTAAGCCTCGTCATAATACTCCACTGCCTTTTCGTACATGAACATTCTTGCATATGCAGTGCCAAGATTATGATATACTTTGGCATAATCTGCTGCCAGCAGGTCTTTTCCCTTATAGTCCTTTATAATTGACTCATAACAGCTGATTGCAGCAAAATAAAATTTTGCATTAAGATAACCGTCACCTCTCGCCTTAAGTCTCTCACACACGCTCTGTTTTCCAAGTGTGTTAAGAATCTCCTTAAGCTGTTCTATCTCTGCAACAGAATAATAATCTATTGACTTAAGAATTGTCACAAGTATCTGTGCAAGCGAAGCACCCGATTCCTTAAGCTTCTTAACTCTTGCTGCAAGCTCACCTTCACCCACAGCCTGCAGAAATTCTATAAGATTATCGTCTATCAGGTCCTGCCCAATCAGGTATATATTATTGTATATGTAGTAACAGAGTTCTTCAGCTGAATACAGCTTAATGTCAGTCTGTGGTGTGACATATGGCTTATCAGTTCTCTGACCCCTGCACAATATTATTTTCCCCATTGTATTCTCCATTCTGCAATGTTTTCCACATTTATCAGCTTCTTAATGTTAGTTCCCTGTGTATTACTTTACCTGAACTCTTCACAAATTCTCCGAATCCAAGGTCTTTAATTGTAATATTACATCTGTCTGCATCCATGAATTCCACATGTATTGATATTCTAGTTGTCTTACCTTCCCTGAATGGAATCTCACTTATATCCACGGCTTCATCATAACTTGTATTGTCTGTGGCAATCACCTTGAAAGTAATACTTCTTATATCTTCAAGTATACACTCAATTGTACGCCCGGCTAAAGTCCAGTTAACGCCCGGTCTTACCATTCTGAATCTCATAGGCTTTCCGTATGATGATATATCGAGTTCTATACCACATTTGACATGGTTATCAAGAAGCACTACGATATTCTTGAATATCTCGGGTCTTAACATATCCATAGCCGCAAAGCATGCGCCTCTTGCGAAAAGGTTCTGCCCTACAAATGCTTTTCTTCTTGTAACCATAAGCTTGGCAAATCTTTCCGGCAGCTTTTCAATGTCGAATCCCTCGCCAGTAAGATACGCAGCTGACACTCGCCTCTTGGCAAAGTAATCTTCTGCAAATGTGCATAATTCATTCTCAGCCCCGTCAATATTCTTACTTCCGTATACTCCTTTTAATACATCCGATGTATATCCTGTATGCTCCTGCAGAAGGTAGCTTGTATTGTCGCTCTTTCTTATGGCGAGATGGTCACACTTTAGCCCCTCCTGAGTATAATCCATAAGCACAACTCCCATGGAATGAAGTTCACTTTTCTGTTTATATGCATAATATGCAAAGCTCTCGACCTTGCTTAATATCTGCCAGTGTCCTTCCATGACACCACATTTTTCAAGGTCTGCCTTCACCGCTGCAACCTCATCCCCATTGTAATCAGCAATTGTCACACATATGCTTTTAATCTGTGACTCTCCTGTGGCACGCATGCACTCGGCAATAACATTAATAAGATTAGTCTTCTCATGCGAATCTTCTGTAAGCTTTACAGACTGGACACTGCCAGAATTATGTGAATATACACTTGCCTGAATTCTTGTCCCGCTCAGGTCTATTCCTGCTATAAGCCCTCTCTCCTTATCCATATCTGTTATCCTCATTTCGCAATTGTAAACATTTCTCTTGTAACGTATTCCTCGACACTATAGCTGTGCATCTGTTTCTTAAGGGCTGCCAGCTCGTGCTGCTGTCTGCTTGCAAGGCATTCATTGAGCATGTCTGTGCGTCCTTGTGTATTCTCTCCTGACACATCTTTGAATTCATACACTGCCGGCTGCATATCATTGTCTTCATCATTGACTGAAAATGTGTACTCAAGAACATCTCCATATAACAGATGGAATCTGCATGTGAATATGCCCCATTCATTGGATTTCATAACCTGTGTAAGCCTGTCTCCGCCGTTAATTGTGTACGATATTGTAACCTTATCTGCCGGAGCTGATATGTATTCAATAATTGTAAGCCCCTGCATATTATAAGGAATATCAAGCACTCCCTTAAATTTCTTATAGAAGCTGTATATTCTGTCATTTTCACACAATTCATTAAGAACTGTCTGTGCAAGCTCTCTTTCGCCGTCATCTTCTTTAAGTGCCAGCGGATTCTTGGAGATGTTCTTAAGCCATGCCACATAACAGCACTCTGGCAGACCATACCCCTCTTTCATATATTCCTCTATAACACGGAATACAATGTCATTCGCTTTCTTCTGCCTGAGAAGATAGAATTGTGAATTGTATGAAAGATATGCTTTAACTATCAATTTGTCAGGCATTTTACTGTAATAATCTGTGAATACTTCTGTAAATCTTCCTGTATGAACGCCCGTATACATCATCTGTGCAAGAATTCTCTCGGACATATGCGATACATTTACACCATAATTAATAGCCGCTTTCCACACATTGTACATCTCGTCATTCGTTCCATTGAAATAATCGGACATATATGCAAGAACAGGTTCATTATATATGTGCTGTCCAAATACATACGCTGTAACATCATCAAGCACTTTGTTATGTTCATCTGACACATTAGTAAGTATGTAATCTGCCATCTTAAGAAGTCTGGCAGGAGCCGCCTTGCAGCAACCATACCTGCTTACAAGTTCAAAGCTCTGCGAATACATTCCTGCCTCTGTAAGTGTCTCTATAAGTCTTTGAGCATCCTTGTCTGAAAGGTCATCTGTATCCACGCTGACATATTCGTGCCAGAAATCATTATCCTTGTAATATGTGTAATAATATTCTATCATCCATGAATTAATCTGATATCTGTAAGCACTGCTTATATTGTCAGACTTCTTGATACATTTGTAATAGTCTAATAATTCAGGAGTATATTCTGACTTCTTATGCATGTCGTTAATGTGGCTCATGATAATTCCATCATTATCCATGCCATATTCTGCTGCCGCGCCAAATACTTCTTCATATTGCCCTGCATCGAATACTTTCTCTATCTCGTAATCTATAGTATCTTTCCTGATAACTCCATCGCTGCATTCAAATGTTATCTCACAGTCACCTGCATACATGCATATATATGCAATTTTTTCAGAAGGTTCATACACCGTCTCTTCTGCAAACTCAGGGTGTCTTACATGTACTCTGCTCACCACATCACTAAAGCATCGTACCCTGTGCATATATGGCATCCTGCTTATGAAGCCGCCTGTCTCTTCACTCACGAGCTGCGTCTTTAACAGTGCCTTATAAAGCACAGCCAGATTATCACTTATCTTTCCAGCTTTCAGCTGCTCATACACGAATATCTCTATATTTCTGTCATAGCCTTCATAGATGTTCTTATAATATGAATCCCTGCCTGTCACAATATTTGCATATAAAAATGCTTTATCTGAATCTGACAGTATATTATCATATGCAAAGTACATAAGAACTATCTTAGGAAGCTGTCTTTCTATGTCTTTTGGCATGCTCGCTATGTAGAACTCATATAAACGGGTTATTCTCAAACCTCTTAACACACCTTTTTCATATATTTCAAAACAGTTGTTTCCTGTCATTCCCATTCTTATCATCTGGGTCACAAGCACTGTTAATATTTCGTCTTTATCAAACTGCTCATATAATTTCTTAAGGATAATGAGCGCATTAATACTTATGTTCTTCTCATTAGCTGCAACATCTGCAATCTGCATTGCAAGCTTTTCAGTTATAATGCCATTCCTACAGCCGTAATTAATCACACGCATTTCAAACTGGTTAAGGACTCTTAGTAATACCGGCTGTGCATTAATTATATTAAGTGCCTCTATATACATTACAGGACTTGTACAGCCTGTATTGACAGTATCTTTAATTCTTATGAGTTTAATGCTCTTGTTGCTTTCTGAATCAGGACCAAGGTAGAACAATATCCACAGCACTCTGTATGTATCATATCCGTTCTCATAGAACTTCTTAACCTGCGAATATACCTGTGCTGTATATTCTTCTTCCTTAACCATCAGTGTTGAGACATACAGGAAATAACAGTATAATTCTACATTATCGCCTATCCTTCCCATTATATCTTTCTTAAGTCCGTCAAATATCTGGACTGCGCTCTCTTCCCGTCCTGACATGGCAAGAAGCTGGACCTGTACAAGGTCATAGAATGGATCCTGCCCTTTTATTCCTCTTATGCGGTCTACTATCTGCATTGATGATGAAAGCCATTTTTCTTTCTTTATCTTTTTCATTCTGAAATCAAGATAAAGCTTTGTAAGCTTATATTCTGCCTGTCTTTCTTCCCATCTTACCTCAAACTCTTCACCAACAGCTTTAGGAGCAACAGCACTTACCTTTACTTTAAGATGCTGTGTATAGCTCTCAACATGAATATATCCATAATTATTGCCTGCGTGCATCTTTGCCGGATTAATTATGTAATTAATATCCAGCCTGTCGCCTGCAAAATCATCTGTTGATATATCATTTTTCTCTAATTCAATAAATTCTGCATCTGCATATATATGAATCTGTGTCAGCTCCGTGCCGCTCTTTTTAAGCTCAAATCCATATTTTTCAGGCTCTTCTTTCTTCGTAACTGTATTCTCATCATTATCTATTGTAAGAACTACAGCCTCCTCTTTAGCATGCACATTATCTGCATGTTCTGTTTCATAGACATCATTCGTGGCATCATTAGCAGAGCTGTCCTCTGCAGCCGCATCACTCATGGTAGTCATGGTAGTCTGCTCTTCACTGCATGACAGCTTTGGTATATTAATAATTGAACTGCCTCTTGAAAGTCTGTTTATGAAATCTCTCATTGCAAACTATGCCTCCGACTTAATCTTCTCCAAATGTTTCTTAATATCCTTCTCATATCCCATATCGCCTGGCTCATAGAATTTTTCATTCACATAAGCATCCGGAAGATACTGCTGTCTGACGTAATGATTAGGATAATCATGTGCATATAAGTATCCTACTCCGTGTCCTAATTTGGCACTACCCTTATAATGGGCATCCTGCAAATGTACAGGAACCGGTGCAGTCTTTGAATTCTTAACAACATCCATTGCTTTATCAATTGCCTTGATACATGAATTGCTCTTAGGTGCTGTTGCAATATAAAGTGCAGCCTGACTAAGTATAATTCTTGCCTCAGGCATGCCGATACGCTCAACAGCCTGTGCTGCAGCAACTGCAACCTGCAGTGCATTCGGGTCAGCATTACCGACATCCTCACTTGCACATATCATTATTCGCCTTGCAATGAATTTGATATCTTCACCTGCATACAGCATCTTTGCAAGATAATAGCTTACCGCATCAGGGTCTGAGCCTCTCATGCTCTTAATAAATGCTGATATTGTATCGTAGTGGTTGTCACCCTCTTTATCATATCTTACCGAGCGCTTCTGTATACATTCCTGCGCTGTTGCAAGGTCTATATGTATAACTCCATCCTCTGACCTGTCTGTTGTGAGTATTCCAAGTTCAATGGCATTAAGCGCATTTCTTGCATCTCCATTGGATATATCCGCAAGAAATTCAAGTGCATCATCGTCTATTGCTGCATTGTAGCTTCCCATGCCCTTCTTCTCATCATACACAGCACGCTTTATAATTGTCTTGATATCATCTTTCTCAAGTGGTTTTAATTCGAATATTATTGACCTTGAAATCAAAGCTCCATTTACTTCAAAATACGGATTCTCTGTCGTTGCACCAATAAGAATTATTGTTCCATCCTCAACAAATGGCAGAAGATAATCCTGCTGCCCCTTATTAAAGCGGTGAATCTCGTCTACGAAAAGTATTGTCTTTCTTCCATACATTCCAAGATTGTCTTTTGCCTTGGCAACAACCTCTTCCATATCCTTCTTTCCGGCAACTGTGGCATTAACCTGGTTGAACTCTGCACTTGTCGTATTGGCAATTATTCTTGCTAAGGTTGTCTTTCCTGTTCCCGGCGGACCATAGAATATTACTGAGCTAAGCTTATCAGCTTTAATTGCCCTGTAAAGCAGCTTGTCCTTTCCGATTATATGAGACTGTCCAACCATTTCATCGAGTGTTTCCGGTCTTAATCTCATAGCCAGCGGAGATTCTGTATTCTTATTGTTTTCACGCATATATTCAAATAAATCCATAACTTATACCTGTCTTAAATATATTTGCAGTTATCCTGATACATTTACAATTATCTTAATTCCGTGCCAAGCCACAGTCTCTCAACATAGCCTATCTGGCTGCTGTTATTACCTTTCAGCGTATTAGAATAAAGAATATTATCAGCATCATACGCATAGATTCGGTTCTTGTAAAAATGTGTTCCCTCTGTATCTGTAACTGCATCTGATTCCAGAATTGCAACAGCTTTGCTCTTAATGTTATCCATATAGAACTGTCTGCCACCTGAAATGTATGTTAACGCCTTACTTTTATTATACACTTTTGATAAAGAACCTGCATTAACATCTGACGCAACATCTGTAATCTTGTTGTTATCAACTACACGCAGCTGTCCTTCTGCATTAACATACACTATCTGACTGTCTGATGAATTATATATATAATTCTTTTCCTTAGTCATAGAATCAACATCTACATACTCACTTACTTTAGTATCTTTAATAAGTGCTGATGTCATTGAAGCACCTGAGATTCTGTATATAAGCGAATTGTCTCTATCAAATACATAATCAGCATCATTGTCTGTCTTCTTGTCTATCTTATACGCAGATTCATCTTTGCATGAATAATAATATACTCCATCACTCTTAGAATACAGCAATGTATCCACATCTTTTCTTGTATTAAGACTGTCTGCATTTGCTGTATACACACCTGTCACATTTTCTGACACCGGCCATAACTGCATAACTGCATCCGCAACTGAAACCGGCTTTTCTTTCTTCTCATAATCGTATGTATACAATGAGCCTGCATTAGTAAGACATACTATCAGATGCTTTGACTCATACACATATGCCTTATTAAGATTACCCTCTATAAGAGTTGTCTGTGCTTCAGCGTGTTTCTTGACTTCCTTAATACTGCTCATGGCAAGGCTTGTTCCATTAGTAGAACCCTCGTCATTAATAATATTAATATTCGTATATATAACAAGACCATCATCAGATATATACATTATCTCTTTCTGCAGATTATCTTCTGACACAAGGACACATTCATCCTTGTTCCATATGTACATTGAATATCTGCCAGACGAGTTGGACTCATCATATGTTACTGTAACGAAATATTTTCCATTGTCACTTGCAACACTTAAGATATTCTTACCTGAATCTATCTGTTCCGGCCACTGTGGTGTATAGAAGGTCTTACTGTCCGCTGCAAATATTGCATTGCTTTCATCACACACATAATTGCTGTCCAGCCCTGCTATATCATATATTTTTCCGTTGTAGCTTACATAAAGAGCGTAATTCTTCTTAGTTGCAAGCTTGTATATTCCAAATGCTGCAACACCAATAAGCACTACTGCTATCAGCGCTGCCGCTATCATTTTCATTCTTTTGTTTACTTTACGTCGTGCAATCCTTATCTGCGGCTTTTCCTGATTATCATTTCTGTTGCCACCGTTCTGCTTTCTGCTGTCCGCTTTGCTTCTGCTCTGGCCCTGCTTCTTATTGTCTGCTTTGCCTCTGCTTTGACTCTTCTTATTGTCCGCTTTACTCCTGCTCTGCTGGGCTTTGCCGCTGCTTTGCTTTATTGCCTGCACGCGTTTTGCTAATGCCTGTCCATAGTCACTCTGTGATTCCTCTTTTTTATCAGAAGAAGCAGACCTCTCTTTCAAAGCCTGCTTCTCTTCATATGCTTTTCTTCTGGCAAGATAATCACTGTTGTTAACTAATATAACAGGTCCATCACATCTTGGGCACTGACTGCCCTCATATTCCTGACCACATTTAGTACACAGCATAATTCTATCCTTTAATAAATTTATCCTTCAATATCTTTTAATTAAAATCTGAACTTATCTTCAAAATATGCCTTAAGATCTGCTATCTTTATTCTTTCCTGCTGCATTGTATCTCTGTCTCTTACTGTTACAGCACCATCTTCTTCTGAATCGAAATCATATGTGATACAGAATGGAGTACCAATCTCATCCTGTCTTCTGTATCTCTTTCCGATATTACCTCTGTCATCAAACTCACAGTTGTAATACTTAGAAAGTTCTGCAAATATCTTTTCTGCGCCTTCATTTAACTTCTTAGAAAGTGGAAGAATACCAATCTTAACTGGTGCTAATGCTGGGTGGAAATGAAGAACTGTTCTTACATCTCCTCCTTCAAGCTCTTCCTCATCATAAGCTGAGCAAAGGAATGCTAATGTTACACGGTCCGCACCAAGTGAAGGCTCGATAACATATGGTATATACTTCTCCTTAGCTTCATCATCAAAGTATGACATATCTTCACCAGATACTGTCTGATGCTGTGTAAGGTCATAATCTGTTCTGTCAGCGATACCCCAGAGCTCGCCCCATCCGAATGGGAAGAGGAATTCGATATCTGTTGTTCCCTTAGAGTAGAAGCAGAGTTCTTCTGGTGAATGATCTCTTGCTCTCATCTCATCTTCTTTCATTCCTAATGCCTTAAGCCAGTCGATACAGTACTGTCTCCAGTATGTGAACCACTCAAGATCTGTTCCAGGCTTGCAGAAGAATTCTAATTCCATCTGCTCAAATTCTCTTGTTCTGAATGTGAAGTTACCTGGTGTAATCTCGTTACGGAATGACTTACCAATCTGTCCGATACCAAAAGGTACTTTCTTTCTTGATGTTCTCTGAACATTCTTGAAGTTAACAAAGATACCCTGAGCTGTCTCTGGTCTTAAATATACTGTGTTCTTGGCATCCTCAGTTACACCCTGGAATGTCTTGAACATAAGGTTGAACTGTCTGATATCTGTGAAGTTATGCTTTCCACATGAAGGACAGCAGATATTCTTCTCATCGATGAAATTCTTCATCTGCTCCTGTGTCCATCCATCAACTGAGCCTTCAAGTTCATATGAATTCTCGTCTGCCCAGTCTTCTATAAGTTTATCTGCTCTGAATCTCTCGTGACATTCCTTGCAGTCCATTAATGGATCAGAAAATCCACCAAGATGACCTGATGCTACCCAAGTCTGTGGGTTCATAAGAATTGCACAGTCAACACCAACATTGTATGGGCTTTCCTGTACGAACTTCTGCCACCATGCCTTCTTAACATTGTTCTTTAACTCAACACCAAGGTTACCATAATCCCAGGTATTAGCTAATCCGCCATAGATTTCAGAACCTGGGTAAACAAATCCTCTTGCCTTAGCTAAAGAAACAATTTTCTCCATTGTCTTTTCCATAATAATATAATCCTCCTAAAGGCAACAGCCTGACTACATCGAACTGCATCGGCTGCTACATAATCTTAATCATTTTATAACATTTAGTGCTGATTAGCAAGAGGAATGGAAGGAATCTTGTTTTGCGGGAATCTTGTTTTGGACTTCCTCCGTGCTTCCCGCCGCTTCAACGTCCAATCCATCGCTCTTGCGAATCCCTTTTGGACTTTCTCCCGCCTTCCCGCCGCTTCAACGTCCAATCCGCCGCTCTTTCTCATCCCTTTTGGACTTTCTCCGTGCCTCCCACCGCTTCAACGTCCAATCCGCCGCTCTTTCTCATCCCTTTTGGACTTCCTCCGTGCCTCCCTCTGCTTCAACGTCCAATCCGCCGCTCTGGCGAATCCCTTTTGGACTTCCTCCGTGTCTCCCTCTGCTTCAACGTACAATCCGCACAATCCACCTCGCTTCCACGCCTTTGCATTCATCATTTTTGAATATTTTATAAATTATCACTTGACTTTCATGTCAGAATACTTTATATTCTCATTATAGTCGCAACGCGTTAGAAGGAGGGTATTTCTTGTTTATCAATTACAATATCTCGGAGATTATCAACCAGCTTTCATCTGCCATACATTACGACGAAAGCATTGTAAAGAATCTGCCTGACGGCAAGCTTAATTGCACGCACAATGGACGTTATATCAAGTGGTTTCTAAGCGATGGGAATAATATATCTTACATACATAAGAAAGACAGACAGCTTGCTTCCAAGCTTGCTTTGAAGAAATTTCTGTTATCAAGAATTGAAGATAATAAAAGACTTCTTGCCACATACAGGCAATGTAACAGCACCAATATCCAGTCCGAATTATTATTAAAAGACCTCGATTTTAGGAAACTGCTTACAGACTATCCGGAGAATTGCAAGCATATATATTGCAACAGGGATTTATTCAGAGATTTCCACAATGAGCAGTTCCAGCCTGTTATAGATTCATGGCTGTCTGAAGAATATAATCACAACGAAGCATACCCACAGACGCTTAAGCATCCATGTCCATCCGGCAATGTCGTCAGGTCAAAGTCCGAAGCTATGATTGACTTGTTACTTAATCAGTATGGAATTCCATACAGGTATGAATGTGAACTAAAGCTTGATAACATAAGTTTCTATCCTGACTTTACACTGTTTAATCCTATATCTGGACAGCTTGTTTACTGGGAACATTTTGGCATGATGGATGACCCGCAATACTCTCTTAATGCTTCAAGAAAAATATCCAGATACATAGCTGGGAATATTATTCCGGGAATTAATTTAATAATGACATTTGAGACGTCTTCCAATCCACTATCAGGAATTATTGCAGAATCAAAGATAGAGGAGTACCTGCTGATGTGCAACAACCAGCAAGCCCCCTCTTAACACCATGGCGTTTTTTCAATTACAACAATATTGGCAGCTATATTTTCCATAATAGCAATGCAACATAACTAATGCATCAAAACTATGCATTAAAACCATGCAACAGAACTATGCATCAGTCCTCCCAAGGACGAATCCTGTAAGTTGCTCCTATCTCATCACATATCTTCTGGCACTCAGCCTCTTCCTCGTGAGATATTGTTGTGTCAACTGTTGTAAGAACAACATTAGGGATATACTTAGTACATTCCTTAGCGAAGCTTATCATCTCATCAAATGATTTCTCACCGAACTTACTTCTTACAAGTGCATTGTATTCATCTTTGTGTGGATTGTTAAGACTGATTGATATTGTGTCAATCAAGCCTTCCATCTCTGGCACGATATCTCTGCCATTAACAAGATTTCCAACTCCGTTAGTGTTGATTCTTGTCTTTTTGCCAAATGTTTTCTTAACATACTCAGCAACCCTGATAAGAACATCGAATCTTTCTGTTGGTTCTCCGAATCCGCAGAATACAACCTCTTCATACTCATCCATATTGAACCTGGCAAATTCTGCTATAACCTCATCATATGATGGCTCTCTCTCAAGCCAGAGTCTTCCTGAATCTCCGATTCTGTCCATTGTCTGTCTTAAACAGAAAGTACATGAATATGGACATTTGTTAGTTAAATTAACATATAAATTATTATGAACCTTATATAATATCTCCATTGTAATTCTCCTTTTTATTTCAACGTACTCAGCAGTTCCTCAAACGGCACACCGTCTGTCAGCGGGATATCCATCTCTATAGCCTTCAGTATGCATTTCTTTATAAATGTAGATGCCTTTCTTACTGACTCGTGGAAATTCACACCATTTACAGCGTCTGCAGCTATTATTGATGCAAATATATCTCCTGTTCCGGAACGCTGTGTTCCGACTTTCATAGTCTTAATAAGATAATCTTCCCTGTTCTTTTCGTAACAGTAATTACCAATATAATGCCCCCGCTGGATTCCTGTAATAACAATCTTAGATGGTCCCATTGCAACAAGCTTCATTGCAATTTTCTTAAGCTCATCATTGGAATAATCAGGTCTGTATGGCTCGTCAGTTATAATACATGCTTCCGTGAGGTTTGGAGTAAGAATATCTGCATATTTTACAAGCTTCTTCATCTCCTGGCATGTCTCATCAGTATATGTCGGATACAGATTTCCGTAATCACCCATAACCGGGTCGATAACAACAATATTATCTTCTGTCTTGAAATTCTTGAAAAATTCTTCAACAATAGCAATCTGATTATGTGAGCCTAAGAATCCTGTTACAATTCCATCAAATTTAAGATTTAACTTCTTCCACTCTGCCATATAAGGCGGCATATTCTCTGTGAAATCTTTAAAATAAAAGCTGTCAAAGCCTGTATGATTAGAAAATATCGATGTAGGCATTGGACAGCACTGAATCTTCATTGCTGATATAACAGGCAGCTCAACTGCAATAGAACATCTTCCAAAACCAGAATAATCATTAATTGCTGCTATCTTCTTCTGGTTATTATGAGACACATTATTCTCTGGCATATTGTCTCTCCTTTCGTCTGAATGTTGCATAAAATCTTTATCCCTTAATATACAAAAAACTGGCATATGATAACATAGCCAGTTTGTGTAATATTTATATGGTCAGATTAAGCATTTCCTTCGACTTAAATTCTTTATCAAATACAATGCTTTCCAGCCTGTTTACCACAAGCCTTAATTCTTCCTGGACTTCTTTGGTGACGGTGAATGAATACAGCCTGTTAAGCTGTGCTGTGACAATATACTGGAGTGTATATACCGTTGAGCCCGAAAGTGTAATTCCATCATATACATTTGTGGCACAATTCTTACAGCATAGTCCGTTTCTTGAATACGAATATACATACAGATTATCTTCTCTGCCGCATTCGTGACATGTAAAGAAATCCGGACACTCACCGTTGACTGCAATCATTCTTATCTCGTATATGAATCTTATAAGTTCATGGCTGACAGCACCTCTGCCCAATGCCTTAAGAGTGATATAGAGCAGATTAATCATTTCTGATGCATCGAGATTCTCCCTGCCATAATAATCTGCAATCTCAGCAAAATAGCAGGCGTAGCACACGGCATTAAGGTCATTTACCACATTTTCGAAGTACTCCTTAGCCGACGCCTTATACATCGTATATGAATCGCGTCCACGGTACACCTCAAATGTTCCAAATATAAAGCTTCTCGTAACACCAATCAGTGCGCTGTTAGGCTTTCTCGCACCTTTCGCAAACACCGTTATCTTGCCATACTCCTTAGTCAGTATAACCAGTCTTCTGTCATATTCACCGACAGGCATGGCGGAAAGTATCATGCCTGTAACAGTAGTAACCTCCGCCATCGCACCCTCCTGTCATGTATATTATTTGTCCTTCTTCTTGTCATATCCAAAGTTCTTAAGAAGAATATCACTGTCACGCCATTCCTTCTTAACTTTTACCCAGAGCTTAAGATTAACCTTCATGTCAAGCTGCTTCTCAATCTCGTATCTTGCATTAGTTCCGATTTTCTTAAGCATTTCGCCACCCTTGCCGATAATAATTCCTTTGTGGGAATCTCTTTCGCATATGATAGTAGCGTCGATATCTGTAATAGGACCTCTCGCATTTCTTCTTTCCTTGAAGCTGTCAATAACAACCGCGATTCCGTGTGGAATCTCATCATTTAATGCATGAAGTGCCTTCTCTCTTATAAGTTCTGCAACAATCTGCTTCATTGGCTGGTCTGTTACTGTATCTTCATCATAGTACATTGGACCATAATCAAGATGTGAAAATATAACATCAAGCAGGTCGTCAACATTGTTGCCGTTTCTTGCGCATACAGGAACAATATCAACAAAATCAAGTTCCTTTCTGTAGCAGTCAATAACCGGAAGAATCTCCTCTTTCTTGATTGTGTCAGTCTTATTGATAACAAGAACTATCGGAGTTTTACACTCTTTTAACTTCTCGACGATATGCTCCTCGGCAGCTCCAAGATGTGTTGTCGGCTCAACAAGCCAGCATATAAGGTCAACCTCGCTGATTGTCTTCTCTGCCGCACCAACCATGTATTCTCCAAGCTTATTCTTAGCCTTGTGGATACCCGGAGTGTCAACGAAAACAATCTGTCCACGCTCGTCAGTGTATACAGTCTGTATTCTGTTTCTTGTAGTCTGAGGCTTGTTAGAAGTTATCGCAATCTTCTGTCCGATTATCTGGTTCATAAGTGTTGACTTACCAACATTAGGTCTTCCTATAAATGTTACAAAGCCTGTCTTAGTTCTTGTGTTCTCTGCCTTAGCGCCCCCGGTAATTCCGCTGGCTGCAAGCATCTCATCTAAATTCATACATTCTTCCTTTCTATTATCCCTGCACCTTGATAAGTGGCTGTATCTTATCAAAAAGCTCACTCTCTTTATTGATTTCCTTGCTGCTTCCCACAACGCAGAAATAATTCTCGTCCATTGCACATCTTACAAGCGGTGCAAGCTCTCTTATTCTTTCTACATTACAGTCAAGAACCTGTGCTCTTTCTGCCTTGAGTGATTCATAATCTGTGTTACAGATGTATGCACCAAATGATCTTGTTCCCTTTGCTGCCGGATTCATAGGTGTGTCTATATCACCGATTGTTCCGATTATGAACTTGACCATATCTCTGTCGCTTACATCAAAATGCTCAAGATAGTCTGCAGCATTTTCATATATCTCGTTAGTCTTTCTTAAATTAGGGTCTCTGTAAGAAACCATATACATGTCACCGTTTCTGTACGAACCACTCATGCAGCCGTATGCGCCGCCTTTAACTCTTACATTAATCCAGAGATAATCATACGAGAATATAACCTTAAGCACTCTTAATGCACCTGTATAATCATATCCTCCATCTCTGAAGTTACCACATCTTGCAACATACTGGACCTGTGAAGCTGATGTATATCCTGTCTTAACATTTGCAGGTGTGTACTTTCTTTCGCATGCTGGCATGTCCGATTCTTTCAATCCTGCCGCATATTTTTCGAAAGCAGGTGCAAATGCATCATATCCCTTATCATCAGCAGTAAAGCTGACAATAATATTCTCCTTATGGAATATATAATCGACAAGCTTGCTTAACTTATCTGCTATATCTTCCTTAAGCTCATCAAACTGTGAGTCAAGCTTCTGGATAAGCTCATAGAAGCCATATCCTCTCATCTCGTTAGAATAATATGCATTTCTTGAAAACTGCGCCATACCTGCAAGCATCGCTGTTGAATGTCCTGCACTTGTCATTGTACTTTCCATTCTTGACTTAAGCTTCGCAATTATCTCTTTAAGTCTCTTATAATCTGAGAACTTTGTCTTATATATAATTTCATTCATCATATCAAGGACGAACTGGATATTGTCATAGAGGACCTTACCCTTAACCTCATACATGATAGTACATTTGTCAAAATCCTTATTATCTGTGTATATGGCAGCATCTGTTGAGATTCCGCCGCAATTGATATTGATTTCATTAGTCAGCTCTGTATATGTGTACTTTTCAGTATCCATAAGTCCAAGAACTGAGCTTAAAAGTCCGATATATGGAAGCAGCTCATCCGGAACATTCTTACAATCATAACACATCATTATATATGCAATTCCATTAGTGAACATATTGTGGTGGATTACATCAACACCGCCAGTCTTCTTAGGGTCAATATATAACTTAGCCGGCTCTCTTGTGATATCCTTTAACTCAAGCTGTGGAATCTTCTCAAGGTCCTTCTGGCTTGAAGGTGTATCCTGATATTCCTTTAATGCCTTTGTCTGCTTAACAAGCTCTTCCAGTTCTTCCTTAGAAAGTGTTGCCTTATACTTTGCAAGCTTCTCTGCTTCTTTAGCTTCCTTCTCCTCAGCAAGTCCATGCTTTGGAACAAGGCTTAACACTACCTCATGATTATTATTAATAATATTGTCTTCAATGAATTTCTCAAAGAAGCCATTCTCTGAATTTTTCTTGATTATTTCAAATGTTTCTCCTGCCTCAACATGAACAAATGGCTTGTTCTCATCATAAAGCCAGCTGTCCATCATTGTGAGATAATACATAAGTCCCTTCGGATATGGACCGAAATCAGCTTCTCTGTATTTGAATTCGTAATAGTTGATTCCTGCCTTAACCATTCTCTTGCTAAGACCGTTCTTAACAATATCAGAAAGTGTATCTTCAACAACCTTTACGAATCTGTCTCTGTCACTTTCATTCGCATTCTTGGTAATAATTGAATACACCGGCTGGTACACAGATGTCTCTAACACACTGTACACATCTGTTCCAATTCCGGCATCAATAAGTGCCTGCTTAAGCGGTGCACCCGGTGCCATGATAAGTGCATAATCAAGAATCTGTAATGCAAGATAGCTTACAGGGTCTGTTGATGTTCCGATAACAACATTGTAAGAAAGATAAGTATTATCCTCCTCTGGTTCATCATCAGTGATTGCATACTCTCTTGTCTCATACTTAGGTGCATCAAATGCTTTCTGGAAAGTTACCTCAGCGTCTATATTAACATCGTTCTTATCGAAAGCTGAGAGGTATTCCTTATCAAGATATTCAAGTCTCTCATCAACATCAATATCTCCGTACAGATAGATATAACTGTTCACAGGATGATAATATTCCTTGTGATACTTAATGAAATCTTCATACTTAAGCTGTGGTATAGTCTCAGGGTCACCACCTGATTCATTCTTATACTCAGAATCAGGGAAGAGTGATACAAATGTATATCTTGAAAGTACATCATCTGCTGAAGAATACACACCCTTCATCTCATTGAATACAACTCCGTTATAAGCTAGCTCTCCATCTACATCTTCAAGCTCATAATGCCAGCCTTCCTGCTTGAATATCTCCTCATGCTCATACATTGCAGGATAGAATACTGCATCCATATAGACATCCATAATATTTTTAAAATCTGCCATATTGCAGCTTGCAACAGGATATACCGTCTTGTCCGGATAAGTCATTGCATTAAGAAATGTGTTAAGAGAACCCTTGCATAATTCTACAAATGGGTCTTTAACCGGATATTTTCTTGAACCACACAAGGTAGAATGTTCAATTATATGCTGCATTCCTGTGTCATTATCTGGCGGTGTCTTAAAACCTATAGAAAATACTTTGTTATCGTCATCATTAGAAATAATTGCAACCCTTGCGCCTGATTTCTTATGCTTTAATAAAAGTCCTACAGAGTTAAGGTCATTAAGCTTTTCAATATTCACAAGCTCATACGCACCGTAATCTTTATTAAGTTCGTTATATCTTGTCTCTAAATTCATATTACTGCTTTAATCTCCAATCTTTACAATAAGGCATTACCATATATGAATACATATATTACATATAAATATAATACCCCACAATGTAGGATTTTACCACATTGTGGGGTGAGTGTAAACTTACATTACATATGTAAGCTATAGTATTTATTTGCCGAAAAGACCTTTCTTCTTACTGTGTCTTTCATTACCTGTAAGTGCCTTTTCATATGCCATAAGTGCATCCTTCTGCTCCTGGTTAAGCTTTGTAGGAATATCAACTATTAAAGTGATATAATGGTCGCCTCTCTGAGCTGCATTTCTTACACTTGGCATACCCTTGCCTTTAAGTCTTACTCTTGTGCCTGATGCTGTTCCCGGCTTAACTTCGTACAATACTTCTCCATCAACAGTCTTAACCTTGATTTCTCCGCCAAGTACCGCTGTTGGATAGCTTATTACAACATTAGAGAAAATATTGTATCCGTCTCTTTCAAATTCTGTGCTTGCTGAGATAATAACAGCAACTAAAAGGTCACCTCTTGGTCCGCCATTAACTCCCGGCTCACCTTTGCCCTGGATACGTACGCACTGACCATTATCAATACCGGCTGGGATATTGACTTCAATAGTCTTCTTGCTGCTTATATAGCCTGTTCCGTAACAATCCGGACACTTCTCTTTAATTATCTTACCAGTTCCATGACAGTCAGGACATGGCTGCTGGCTTCTTACCATTCCAAGGAATGACTGCTGTGTGAAAGTTACCTGTCCACGGCCACCACATTTGCTACATACTTCCGGTGATGTACCAGGCTTAGCTCCTGTACCGTGACAGCTTGAGCACTCATCCTTTAATGTAACATCTATCTTCTTGGTTGTTCCCTTTACTGACTCGTCAAATGTAATTCTTACATTAACTCTTACATCAGCACCTCTTCTTGGTCCATTGCTGTTTCGTCTGCTTCCGCCGCCTCCGAACATACCGCCAAAGAGATCTCCGAAAATATCTCCCATGTCACCAAAATCGAAATCGAAGCCACCTGCTCCAGCTCCACCTGCTCCGCCTTCAAATGCGGCATGGCCAAACTGGTCATACTGTCTTCTCTTTTCAGCATCGCTTAACACCGCATAAGCTTCAGAAGCCTCTTTGAATTTTATTTCAGCTTCTTTATCCCCCGGATTCATATCAGGATGATATTTCTTTGCAAGTTGTCTGTATGCTTTCTTAATAGCAGCGTCATCGGCATCCTTAGGCACACCAAGGACTTCATAATAATCTCTCTTATCTGCCATGATTGCTTCCTCTTTCTTATTTAATCAACAGAAACTGCACGGAGTTCTCACCCCATGCAGTCCTTATTCCTGTCAGTCATTACTGACAATTAAACCTCTTTGTAATCTCCGTCAACTACATCATCGCCGTATGGAGCTGAACCATTAGAAGCACCAGCTCCCATATCAGGACCTGCACCTGCTCCCATATCTGGGCCTGCACCACCAGCAGCCTGCTGTGACTCATATAACTTAGCGAAAAGCTTCTGAGCGCTTTCCATAAGTTTTTCCTTGGCAGCCTTGATTTCATCAACCTGTGCATCTGTCATGTTTTCTGGGTCAGAACCATCAACAAGTGCCTTTAATGCGTTAAGGTCAGCCTCAACTGCAGCCTTGTCAGAAGCATCAAGCTTGTCGCCTGCCTCATCCATAGCCTTCTGTGTCTGGAATACCATTGAATCAGCTTCGTTACGTGCATCAATAGCATCCTTACGCTTCTTATCCTGAGCCTCGAACTCAGCAGCTTCCTTAACTGCCTTATCGATATCTTCATCAGACATGTTAGAACCAGCAGTAATTGTGATATGCTGTTCCTTACCTGTTCCAAGATCCTTAGCAGATACATTTACAATACCGTTTGCATCGATATCAAATGTAACTTCAATCTGTGGAACACCTCTTCTTGCTGGAGGGATACCATCAAGTCTGAACTGTCCAAGTGACTTGTTATCTCTTGCAAACTGTCTTTCACCCTGTACAACGTTGATATCAACGGCTGTCTGGTTATCAGCAGCTGTAGAGAAAATCTGGCTCTTCTTTGTAGGAATAGTTGTATTTCTCTCAATAAGTCTTGTAGCAATACCACCCATTGTCTCGATTGAAAGTGAAAGTGGTGTTACATCAAGAAGAAGGATATCACCAGCACCTGCATCACCAGCTAACTTACCACCCTGGATAGAAGCACCGATAGCTACACACTCATCTGGGTTAAGAGTCTTGCTTGGCTCATGTCCTGTTAATGACTTAACCTTATCCTGTACAGCAGGGATTCTTGTAGAACCACCAACTAATAATACCTTTGAAAGCTCTGAAGCTGTAAGACCTGCATCTGAAAGTGCATTCTTAACTGGCTCTGCAGTCTTTTCTACAAGGTCATGTGTTAATTCATCGAATTTAGCTCTTGTAAGAGTCATCTCAAAATGCTTTGGTCCTTCAGCTGTAGCTGTGATGTAAGGAAGATTGATTTCTGTCTGAGTTGTGCTTGAAAGTTCCTTCTTAGCCTTCTCAGCTGCTTCCTTAAGTCTCTGAAGAGCCATTGTATCCTTAGAAAGGTCAACACCTTCCTTAGCCTTGAAATCATTTAACATATACTGTGTAACAGCATTATCGAAATCATCACCACCAAGCCTGTTGTTACCAGCTGTAGCAAGAACTTCAATTACACCATCACCGATTTCGATAATAGATACATCGAATGTACCACCACCTAAATCGTAAACCATAATCTTCTGCTCATGCTCATTATCAAGACCATAAGCTAAAGCTGCTGCTGTAGGTTCGTTGATGATACGCTTTACATCAAGACCTGCAATCTTACCAGCATCCTTAGTAGCCTGACGCTGTGCATCGTTGAAGTAAGCAGGAACTGTAATAACTGCCTCTGTAACCTTCTCACCAAGGTAGTTCTCTGCATCTGACTTTAATTTCTGTAAAATCATAGCTGAGATTTCCTGTGGAGTATATTTCTTTCCATCAATCTCAACCTTGTAATCTGTACCCATATGTCTCTTGATAGAAGAGATTGTCTTATCAGCATTAGTAACTGCCTGACGCTTTGCAGGATCACCTACAAGTCTCTCTCCTGTCTTTGAAAATGCAACTACTGAAGGAGTAGTTCTTAAACCTTCTGCGTTAGCGATAACAACTGGCTTACCACCTTCCATTACAGCTACGCAAGAATTAGTTGTACCTAAATCAATACCAATAATCTTTCCCATGATAAAATGTCCTTTCTATAATTAAATTGATTAATACCTTGTGTTACTTATGCTTTCTGGCTTACCGCTAGTTAGCAACCTTGACCATGCTGTGTCTTATAACCTGGTCTCTGTATGTGTAGCCCTTCTCAAACTCTTCTACTACGATGTTCTCTCCAACTGAATCATCCTCAACATGCATTACTGCGTTGTGGAAATCCGGATTGAACTCGCCGCCTAAAGCTTCAATAGGCTTAACATCTGCATCCTCAAGCATCTTTAAAAGCTGCTTGTGAACCATATCCATTCCCTTAGCGAATGGAGTTTCAAGTTCCTCATCTGTCACACTCTTAAATCCTCTGTCGAAGTTATCAACAATAGGTAAAAGCTTCTTAATGATATCTGAGGCTCCCATCTCGAACATAGTAGATTTCTCTTTCTCTGTTCTCTTTCTGAAATTATCAAACTCGGCCATCTGCCTCTTTACTCTGTCCTGAAGTTCTTCTATAACTGCATCCTTAGGATCCTTCTTCTTAGAGCTCTCAGTGCTCTCATCCTGTGCCTCGGCCTTGTCTGATTCATCAGCTTCACATGCATTCTGACTTTCATCAGCCTTACATTCTGATTCGCAGTTGCAGGCTTCTTCTTTCTTAGCATCAGTCTCCTGATTCTTTACTTCTTCCTGAACTGTCTCTTCTGAATTCTTTTTCTTTACATCCTTTGACACTTCCATACCAACCTTTCCTAAGTTTTCTTAAATACATCATCCAAATGCGTCTGCATCTCCTTTAAGGTATCAACAACCTTTTCATAATCCATACGCTTCGGTCCAATAATACCAATTGTTCCCTTCATTCCATCCTGCAATTCATATGTGGCTGTTACCACACTGCAGTCCTTCATGGACTCAACCGGTGTTTCATTTCCTATATATACCTGAATGCCGTGGTTATCATCTTCAGCCTCATCTGAACCATCCTTGTCATTAACAAGTCCAGACAAGCCCTGCTTTTCCTCCAAGGCATATATAAGCTCACTTGCTTTCCCGGAATCACTAAGTTCCGGATACTTGAATATGTTAGTTGCGCCACTTGTGTATATCTTCAGGTCGTCAGCCTTACTTATAGTCTCAACTATCGCATCTAACACTTCTTTAACAATACCCATATGCTCACCTGCCTGGCTCTCCATCTTGGATATAAGTCCCAGATGCATCTCCTGCAATGTAAGACCTGTGAGTGTTGTATTAAGAAGAAGATTAAGCTTCAGAAGATTCTCTGGTGAAATATCCTCGCTGATAGTTATAACCTTATTCCTTATAAGATTACCTTCCATAACAATAACGGCAAGAAGCTTATTAGGTTCAAGCTGTGAAAGCTGAACAAATCTTAACTTATTACCAGTTACCTTAGGAGTTGTTATCATCGTGGCATAATTAGTATTATTCGCCAGAACCTTTGCTACATTCTGAAGAAGCTCCTCTACTCTGTCTACCTTCTCTGATAAGGCATCCTTCATAGAATCAAGTTCTTTCTCTTTATCACCAACCTGCTGTTCTCTCCTGGATATCTCTTCCTCTTTCTGGGCCATTAAATCGTCAACATATAATCTGTAGCCCTTATCAGTTGGAATTCTTCCAGCAGAGGTATGTGGCTGTACAATGTAGCCAAGCTCTTCCAAGTCTGCCATCTCATTCCTTATAGTTGCTGAACTTAACTGTAAATCAGTCAGCTTGGAAATCGTTCTTGAGCCAACCGGTTCTCCGGTATCAAGATAATTCTGAATAACAGCTTTAAGTATCTTAACCTTACGGTCATCCAGTCGTCCATCCGTCTCCATGGCATCCTCTCCTTTCATCTTGTTAGCACTCATTAGATTGGAGTGCTAATATCGATACATTTAAGATATCACTACACTTTCATGATGTCAACAACAATATTTCTTTTTTCTATAAATAATTTATAAACTTCTTAAACAAAACGG
>ERZ1026844.403-NODE-403-length-33152-cov-8.862827_pt1 | contig 33152 bp, 42 predicted proteins | sample MGYA00380152_ERZ1026844 | MGnify/ENA primary metagenome ERZ1026844 (study PRJEB33269, sample SAMEA4719788) | human gut metagenome | biome: human-associated habitat; feature: organic feature; material: feces | place: Cameroon | collected 2013-10 ... | reverse complement strand
GTGAATGTCACTTAATGGTAGTTCTTTAATACGCATAAGATATGCCTCCTTTTTAGTACATTATAAACAAAATAAAACATAATACAAAATTATTTCTAAAGATTATTCCAACTATGATATAATATTCCTAAAGGAGCGTGAATATAATGGGCTTGTTACTTAGTAGAATATTGACTTATTTAAATGGTGCGATGCAGAATGATTACTATTATAAAATATGCAATTTCATTATCTTTAACTATCTAGATGTATTTGAGATGTCTGAAGAAACATTCTTAGAAAAAGGCGCATTTAGAAAGGAAGAACTTTATAGCTTCTTATTATCATTTGGATTCTCTACTTATGAGGATTTCCGTTTTAAGCTAGAAGCAGATCACCAGTTACGTTTAAATCAGATCCGTGTAAGATTATTTGGAGAAACTCCTCAGAAATTCTTAGCGAAGATGGATAAGGCTATGGATGAAGAAATACTTGCGAACACAATTACTTCTATCTGTGAACATTTCTATAAAGCAAAACGTATTATCATCTTTGGTGGTTTATATCCATGTTCTATTGCGGTAGAATTACAGACAGATATGATTTCTTTTGGGCGTCCATTTATCCATTATCATAAGTATGATCCTATTCAGTTTAATGAAGATGATGTTGTCATCTTTGTAAGTGCTACAGGACGTAGTCTAGAAGAAATGAAGAAATATGATAATTGCAGCTTTGAAAAGGCATATTCATTACTCATCACGCAGAACCGTAAATATACACAGTCATGTTTTAATGGAAATACAACAGTCATCTATGTACCAGGTAAGTTTGATTCAATTGATTTCAACTACCAGATCATGTCAATCTGTGACTTAATTAGATTACGTTATTTCCAACAATACTACCTCTAAGCAGACTTCGGTCTGCTTTTTTCATGCACTATAAAAGACAAGGATGATCCTTGTCTAGTGAAGAAGAACGCGGTCATTCGCTTCTCCTGTTTCAGTAAATTTTCTTACAAGTTCTTCGACAGTCATTTTCTTTTTAGTTTCTTCATCAATATCTGCGATGATTTTTCCATCCTTCATCATCAGGATTCTGTTACCATATTTAAGTGCATCTTCCATATCATGAGTGATCATCATAGTGGTAATATGATGTTCTTTCGCAATTCTTTCAGATAATTTCATAACCTTGATAGATGTCGCAGGATCAAGGGCTGCTGTATGTTCATCTAATAAAAGTAATTGTGGTTTAACAAGTGTTGCCATAAGTAGAGTTAAAGCTTGTCTTTGTCCACCAGATAGAGTACCAACCTTAGTAGTGAGACGGTCTTCTAAGCCAATATCTAAGTCTTTTAAGGCATTCACAAAGACATCATGATGCTTATGTGTAAATGGTGTCAAAGAGAAATGTTTTCCTCTTTGATAAGCAAGAGAGAGGTTTTCTTCAATTGTCATTGAAGGAGCTGTCCCTCTTAAAGGATCCTGGAATAAGCGACCAATTGTACGACTTCTCACATATTCCTTTTCATGAGTGATATCTTTATCATCTAAGACAATAGATCCTGTTTTAGCTTCTACGGCACCAGAGATAGCACCAAATAGTGTAGACTTCCCTGCCCCATTAGAACCAATAATAGTAACGAAATCTCCTGGGTCAAGATGAAGAGATAAGTGATCAATGGCTTTCTTTTCATTGACAGTCCCTTCATTAAATACAACTGTTAAATCTTTAATATCAAGCATGTTTGTTGAACCTCCTCTTGAGTGTTGCAGAAGAAATCGCAATCACAACAATAAATGCAGATAGAATCTTTAAGTCTCCTGAAGGAAGACCTAAGTATAAGGCAATAGTTAAGGCAAAACGATAGAAGATAGCTCCTACAATTGTACCAACTAGACATACTGCCACTTTATCACTCTTAATAAATGTGAGACCAATAATAATAGAAGCAAGTCCGATGACCATCATACCAATACCACTTGTGATATCAGCATAGCCCTGCTGTTGTGTAAATAAAGCACCACTTAAGGCAACTAAGCCATTTGCAAGAGCAAGACCAACAATTTTCATTTTATCTGTATCAATAGAGCTGGCACGTACCATCGCTTCATTATCACCACAGGCTCTCAGTGCAAGCCCCATCTGAGTCTTTAAGAAGTAATTAAGTAATGTCGTAATCACAATCACAATAATTCCAATAATCAACAATTTATCATAAGGTTCAAACTGAGTGGTATTGCTGAAGATTGTCTTATGATTAAATAATGAGATATTTGGTGTTTGATTCATGATACGTAGGTTGACTGAATACAATGCAGTCTGTGTAAGGATTCCCGCTAAGATTTCATTAATATTCAACTTAGTGATGAGTAATCCTGTCACCATTCCAGCAATCGCTCCTGCCACAAATCCAAGTACCATACCTAGTATTGGATAACCTGCCACTGCCACTACAGCACTTACTGCACATCCTGTTGTAAAGCTTCCATCCACTGTAAGGTCTGGAATATTTAAAACTTTGAAACTAATATATAAGCCTAGAGATAAGACGGCAAATATGCCGCCTAACTCTAGGGCTCCAAGAATAACTGTACTATTCATAAAAACTCCTTAGATTTCTGTATATTTACTATCGCTTGTAATACTTTCTGGTAACTTAATACCTAATTTATCTTTTGTAGTTGTATTCACATAGATTTTTAAGTTTGTCTTAAATACTTTAACTGGGATATTTTCTACTTTATTACCCTTTAATACTTTATCAACGATCTTAGCAGTTTCTTTACCAAGTTCTTTATAATCAATACCAACACTTAAGAAACCACCATCTTTAACCATTGAATCAGCACCAACATATAAAGGCTTATTTGCTTTCTTACATGCATCACTGACAACATTCATTGCACTTGCCACTGTATTATCATTTGGTGCGAAGATGGCATCACATTTACTATTTAATACATTGACAGCACTCTGTGCTTCATTGACTGATGCAATTGTTGCTTCTTCTACCTTGATATTCTTCTTAGCGCAATAAGCTTTTGCTTTCTTGATATTAGTCACTGAGTTGGCTTCACCCTTATTGTAAAGCATACCAATTGTTTTTGTATTTGGATTGATTTCTAATGCCTTATCAATAATCTGGTCAACCTGTACTTCATCACTTGTACCAGTAATGTTCTTATCTGGTTTAGTGAGTGATCCAGTGAGCTGTGCCCCTACTGGATCAGTGACTGCTGCAAAGACGACAGGAGTCTTAGTGGCAAGTTTTGCGACTGCCTGAGCTGCTGGTGTGGCGATTGCCATCACGCAATCAAAGTTCTTACCTGCAAAATCATTGGCAATACTTGCACATGTATTTGTATCACCCTGACCATTCTTGAATGTATATTCGACATTCTTATCATCATATCCTAAAGTCTTCATTTCTTTATCGAATGAATCCTTGATTTCATTTAATGAAGTATGATCCATGAACTGGATAATACCTACTTTCTTCTTACTACTACTAGTAGAAGTTCCACATCCTGCTAAAAGTGAAATTGTTAATGCTGAAGTTAATACTGTTCCTAATAATTTGTTCATTGTTCTGTTCCTCTTCGTTTTCATAAATTTTGTTTTCTTTGATTCAATTCAAACAACGACGCCATCGCTTCATATAAGTTCCTCCCAACTGTTAGCAGGTAATAAAAAAACACCTGTCCCAAAAGACAGATGTTTACTGTTTAAGCCACCTTTGGTTTTAATAAATGCTAACACATTTTTGCATTATAACGTTTGCATCACGTCTCAGGATACTCGTTGCCTTTCCCCCTCGCCCTCACGGGTCCATTTGCCAATGTGGTACTACCAGGTTTCCAGCATCCCCAGCTCTCTATCAGCCCTATACAAAGTTTTATCTCCCGCTCTTAGGTTTATCTGAATGTTACATCACAAAAGTATTAATGTCAACACTTTAATTTATATTTTTGTATTATTTCGAATATTAGTTAATATAATTCTGTTTATAATAAATATCCTGTTCATTTGAACAGGATATTCGTATTAATAGTTAATATGCATGAGTTCTTCTTTTAAAGAACTATTTGTTTTGTCTGTAATCTTCATTTCTTTTAAATCATTGAAGTTAGTGACAAGTACTGGTGTTTCTAGTGAATAACCTTCATTAGTAATATAATCCATATCAAATTCAACATAATGGGCGCTTACAAAATTTAATTTTAATTAATCTGTTGTTTGTAAGTTTAATTTGCATTACATTGTTTACATGTTACCATTATTAACATTATTTATATTATATGCTATCCATCTCATACCTAAAGAAGCTGGCGTTGTAAAAAAACAGTAGAACGAATCTACTGTTAATAACCTTTTGTTCTATTAACAAGGTTTTCTAATGGTTCCTGGTTCTTTAAGTGATTCAAGTTTCTAATCACTAATTGTGTATAGTAATCCTGGACACTCTTCCAATGATATCCACCAGAACAATGTGGTGTGATCATCACTCTAGGATTTTTCCATAGTGGTGAATCAGCAGGTAATGGTTCTTCTTCAAAAACATCAAGTAATGCCCCACCAATAGATTTATTGTCTAATGCTTCAATTAAAGCATATGTATCAATGACATTACCTCTTCCTACATTACATACAACCGCGTCTTTTTTCATTAATGCGAATTCATCATGGCTTAACATATGGAATGTTGCATTAGTAGATGGTAATGATGTAATAATATAGTCCATTTTTGGTAATACTTCATGTAACTCTTTAGACGTGATGATTTCATCGCAATCTGGATGTTCCTTATAAGAGTTTCTTAGTCCTGTTACATGGGCACCTAATACCTTTAATACTTTCGCAAATTCAGTACCGATATCCCCTACTCCAAGTAATAAGACATTTGAACCATAAATTTCTCTACCAGTAAATAATGGTGTCCATCTTGCTTCTTTCTGTCTATCATAATAGAAACGTAGATTCTTATTAAAACTTAAGATCATCCCCATCATATGTTCACAGATAGCATGACCATAGCTTCCACTCGCATTAGTAAGAAGTGTTTGTCTATTTAAGATGTTTGGTAAAAGAAATTGATCATTTCCTGCACTATTTAATAATAATGCCTTAAGTGTAGGTCTATTCAAGTTGAATTTTCTTGGTGGATTCCCTACAATAACATCTGCTTCATCAATCATTTCCTGTGTTAAGTCTTCTTTGTTGACCTTTAAGAGATTCATATCCGGACATGACTTTTTAATAAGTTCAATATTTGAATCATCTAAAGCTGGAATAAGTAATACCTTCAACATAATTTGTCCCCCTAAGTTCTTTTGATAAACTTAGTATGACACTTTGGACAGCTGATTTCAATCTTTCCGCGTCCTTTTGGTACACGAACAACCTGCTTACATGTTGGACATTTATAATATTTATGTGTTTTATCTTTTCTTTTTCTCTTAAAGAAGTCTACTTTTTTTGTAATAGGTGCAATAAGCTGTACATATTTCTGGTTTTCTGCATAACGTTTATAGATATTCTTAGAAAACATTCTGAAATAAATATAAAACATCAATAATAAACTGAGAATCATACATACTTTTGAACCAGTAAATAGTACGATGATTGCGAGAATAAATAATAAATACATAAGATGACTGTTGAGCTTATCTGCTCCACCATATCTTCCCTGCATGAATCTTATAAATTTTTCTTTCATAAAATACCTCCGTGGCATAAATATAGTCCTTAATTATAAACTCCATATTAACAAAAAAGGACAGAAACTGTCCTTTTTGTCCGTTATCTGCTTTTGTTGATGAGTTCTTTCGCAATCTTTAATGCTGTATTTGAAGGAATCGCAAAGCCTAGACCTTCACTGTTTGTATCAGATGATTTCGCATTGACGATACCAATCAAATCACCATTTCCATTGAATAATCCTCCACCAGAGTTACCTGGAGAAACGGCTGCATCTGTCTGAATAACCGAAATAGTAATTGTCTTAGTAGAACTATATAGCTGACCAAAACGTCCATAGTTACTAGATGAAGACGAGTCATCATTGTCTAACTGTACTGTAATCTTACGATTTAAGGCTGATACGATACCTGAAGTAATAGAATCACTAAATGTACCTTCTGGGTTACCTACTGCATAAGTTGACTGTCCTTGAACTAATTTATCACTATTCGCAAATGTTGCTGCTTTAAGATTAGTCGCGTTGATCTTAAGTACTGCAATATCATTATCACTATAGCTTCCTACTAATGTTGCATCATATGTTTTATTATCACTTGTAGTGACCTTAATTGTACTTGCTCCTGTTACAACATGTGCGCAGGTAATAATATAACCATCACTGCTCATGATGACTCCTGAACCTGCACCACTTGAAACCTGTGAACCATACCAGAAGTTATCTCTTGAGATATTTTCAGTCGTAATGGCTACGACACTTTGTGTCATCTTAGAAGAGATACTTGATGCATCTTTTGATGTACCTGTTGCTTTAGTTGTTGTAGTTTGAGTTACAACAGTAGTACCCTGGTTATTCATAAAATATGAACCAGCGGCACCTCCACCAAAACCTAATGCGACAACTATAAACGCCTTACCTATACTCTTACTTAAACGATTTAATTTCTTTTTATTCTGCTTTTCATAAACATCTTTTAAATTTTCGTTGTTCATAATACCACTCTCACTTTCTGTTTCTAGTATATATCTTAAACTTAATACCTAAATGTGGTTTTTGTGGGAAAATATGTTATTACATATCTATTCCTGCATATTTTAGGAATTTCTTTTCATTAAGGATGCCTTGAGTTAAAAATTCTCCATCCTTGAATAATGCATAGGTAGAAACAGGTGAAGGAATGTTCTGTGCCTGCTTGCGCGTTGTGATATGCATGGTTTTTAATGGGACATTATACTCTTTTGCCACTTCTTCTATACGTGGCACCCAGTAATCCGTAAAAGGACATTGATCAGTATAATATAAGACAAAGCCCTGTTCATTGATATGCGGATGTTTGGCACATTCTTTAAACTGTGGTGGATTACCAGCAGATAGAGGAAGATACATCAATATAATCCCATTATCTGATTCATCGGCTATTTGAAATCCTTTATGAGTCAGATATTTATAATCAGAAAGGAATTCTTTCTTACGCCCTTTAGACGATAAGATACATACACCTTTATAGCCTTTTTGACGCGCATCTTCAATGCAATAGTTTAATAACTCATTTGAATAGCCATGCCCTTTCATTGAACCTGAAACCCATAAACAATTGATATACATATAATCGTTACTGGTAATAGGTATCCAGGCATATTGAGCTGGAATATATTCAATGAAACACTTTCCTCTTTCTTCACTTCGATAAAATACTAAACCTTCATCAAATCTTTCTTTTAACCATTCTTTCTTTATAAGACTTTTTTTATTAGACATCGCACAACATATATGTTCCTTGTCTATGTTGTCTTTATTAATAATAATGTAGTTCATAAGTCCTCCTATTTAAAAAAGCCATATACATGGCTATTATACGATTGGTGTATTCATAAATGTTTTATAGATAGTAATTTCATCTTCCTTAGATGAACCATAAAGGATATCTCCTTCTTTTTGGTCATTCAAGCAATCACATTCCTTTAAGCAATTATATAAATGTTTACTTGTTCCATAGGCTCCATCAAACATTGGAATATCACCTAATACTTGTGCTATTTGATTTTTCACAAATGGATAATGTGTACACCCTAATACAACACTATCTACTTTACCTTTATAAGGTCCAATGAGATCTGTCAATAATTCAATCAAATCCGGCTTGTCTAAGTTTCCCTGTTCAATACGTTTAGCAAGTCCATAACATGGAACTGGAATAATAGTGGCTGATTTATCATATCTTTCAGCTAACTGATGAAACTTATCTAAACGTAATGTATTGGCTGTTGCCATCACAAGAATACAGCTGTTCTTCTTAGCTAAAGCAGCTGGCTTTAAAGCGGGTTCTATCCCAACAACAGGAATATCTGTATATTTTTCTCTTAATAGTGTCACTGCAGCACTTGTGGCTGTATTGCAGGCAATTACGATTGCCTTTAAATGCTTTTTCTTATTCATATTCTCTATCGCATTCAAAGTCAGCTGCTGGACATCTTCTAATGTTCTTTCCCCATAAGGTGCATTGAGTGAATCACCAAAGAAATAAAGATTCTCTCCTGGCATCATTTCATGAATCGCCTGTAAGACACTCACTCCTCCGACACCTGAATCAAATACACCTATATATTCTTCTTTTTTCATACTGATATCTCCCTTTCATTTTTTCATTATAGCACAATTATTCTTACATGGTCTATATTACTTAGTTGTACTAATTAGACAGGGAGAATATCGATATTCTTATAATAACTGTCCTGGTATTTTTTTCTTTTCTTTATTAGGGAATAATTGATCAAATTCTTCTGCTTCTTTTTCATCTACAAAATAACTTTTTGGAGTGGCATATTCCCCTGTAATATCTTCAAGATATCCTGGTATAAGTTCAATAGCAAGAAAGAAGGAAGCATCCTGTCCCTCTTCTAATCCATGATATCGAATACCGTATTCACTGGCATATTTAAATCCGCTCTTTCCATAAAAATCAATATTTCCTTCAAAACAAACGGCACCACAGCCTTGGTGTTTTGCCTTATCTAAAGAATAATCAAGTAAGACTTTTCCATACCCCTGTCTTTGAAATTCAGGTGCAATACAAATAGGTCCCATAGTCATAATAGGAATATCTCTTCCATCATCGGCTTTAATATTTGTATTTACAAATATATTCTGACCAATAAGTTGACCTTCTTTATCGTTCTCCTTAAGAAACATCACAAAATCTAATTCTGGCACAAATGCAGGATCTTTTCTTAACTGGTGAAGCACAAAATGTTCGAGACAACCTGGACGATATACATTCCAGAAGCTATTTCTTACTAGATTTTCAACCTTATGATGTTCTTCTTCCTTCTCTAAACGAATAATAATATTTTCCATATTTCATATCCTCTCATAAATAATGTAAGATTCTCATAAATTCTATTACTATAACTTTCAGCAGTATTCCACTAGACATGAAATAAAACCAAATTGCGCGCATATGTTGTGATTTGGTGATTGGTGTTGCGATAAAAGCAATAATAATCATTGCAGCACCAATACAGCCAATAATAGTAGGAATGCTGATGAGTGAAAATAAACCTGGCGCACAGCTTCCATCAATGGCATATTGAATTGTTTGATCAAGTCCATCTCTCGTCGCAGCTAAACAACAGATAACTAAACCAAAAACAAATAACAATAGAGTCCTACGTCCCCAGGAAGTGATTATGTTACGATTCCAGATAGAATATCCAATAAATCCTAATAAGATAATAATCATAACAGTTGTAACTAAAGTAATACCATCTCCAAAATATATTTTCATACGCATCCTCCCTTTCTATACCAATCAATCACATCATGTAAGTTCTTTTGATCCACACGTTCACCACCATGAATCATCATATCTATCATATCCTCTTCTTCTTTTGTTTTGTTCTCCTTCTTCTCTAGTGCTTTTCCTACAGTTTTTACCATAATATTCATCATCATTCGATATATTCCATGAAGTCTTTTTACATCAAAATTACCTTGTAAAGTAAACAAAGGAATATCTTCTTTAATTTTATTTTTAGTTCTGACTTCCTTGGTCTGTGTTCCTGTTTGTCCCATTCCAACTGCACATACAGCACACACCTTATACTTATTTTTAATTGAACTATAACCTTGAACCTTTCCAGCCATAATCCATCCAAGGTAGATGATTTCTGTATCTTTTTCTAGTTTTCTCATCGAATTATAGACAGTAATACCTAATTCACGTCCTAGTAAGTAAGCATATTGTGCTGTACTTCCTGTGTGAGATGTATAAACAATTGCCTGCATTTTTGACTTCCTCCTCATTATAAAAGACGCAATACGATTGTTTATCATATTGCGTCTATGCGTCTTATTATATAATTCTTTGCATCAATCAAACTTTCTTTTTTACACTTTGGACAAAATAATGGAAAGTGAAAAAGTAATGTATCTTTTCTTAGTTTGACTCTTGTCTTATTTCCACATAGTGGACATAAAACCCATTTCTCATCTTCATTCATATTCATCACCTGACTTAGAAATATTGTTTTGAAAATCTTTCTACATGTGCCTCTAACTGTTTCATTACGTCCTGCTTATTTTCTGATCCATCATAAATACTATATAAAAGGAAAATAGGTCCATAGAAATTGATTGCAAGCTGCTTCGCTTCTTCACTATTATCCACTATTCCAGAGAAAATAGTTTCCATGTATTGAAGTGGACCTTTAGCTAGATACTTCTGATATAGTTTAGACATTTCTGGAGATCTATATTGTTCTAATGTCAACATTTTTCTAAAACAGCTAGAAAATTCTTCTTCTGTCCAATGAAGAAACTGTACTTTTGTATATTGTTTAATCTTTTCTAATGCAATTGTTTTATATCCTTCTATCACTTCTTCCATTTCACCTTCTGGCATTTTATACTCTTTTGATCTTTCTTGATCCATCTGGTTCATTCTTTCTACAATGCTATCTAGTATTTCCTGCTTACTAGAATAATGTTTATAGAGTGCCGCTTTAGTTACACCTAATTGAGATGCAATATCATTCATAGATGTTCCCATATAACCACTTCTCGCAAACAGTTTTAATGCTTCTTCTAATATCTTTTCTTTTGTGTTCTTTTCCATGTGCTGCTCCTGAATTTCATTATGTTACCTATTGGTTACCTTTATTATAGTAACCTTTCGGTTACTCGTCAATATTTTTAGTTTTTACCCAATTATCTAGAAATATCATCTGTTCTTCTATATGAAACCAATGTTCTCCATTTCTCATAATAGTCAAATCAGCATTTACCCTATCAGCAAACTGCTTGATTGTATCTGCTGATGTCAAGTCATCTTGATCACCATATAATATGTGAGTTGGTATTGTCCATTTAACTGGATGTGTACGCACATAGCTTAAATAATCCCATGATAAGACTGCACCAGACTGAGTGATTATCTGTTTCTTTTTATACAAACATTCTTCAGATATATCAGCATTCTGCATCATATTAAGAATCATCCTTTCCATATCAACAATCGGTGAGATAAAAAACGCTTGATCAATCGGTTCATCGTTCAACGCACACATTGCATAATAGGCACCAATACTATTCGCAACTAATACTATTGAATCATATTCTTCTTTATATATCTTAAATGTCTTTTTAAATTCTACAACGGCATCCCAGGGAGTATCAGAATAATAATCAAAGCCTACAACGTCATATCCGAGAAATAATGGTTTGTAGTGCTCCGCTTCTAATGGACTTCCTCCTTTTCCATTAATGTATAATACTAATCGTTTCATACACTTTTTCTACCTTTCATATATAAAAATGCTTTTAATAAAAGAAGCAGAAATGATAATGCGGTTGCATATGTTTCACCAGTTAATGCAAGGAATATAACGGCTAGAACGCTAAGTACCATATTGATTCCCACAATCTTACTATACATACTTCTATCTTTTAGTTTTATGAGAATAATCTCTGTCAGACCATTCAACATCATTAATAGAAACAAAGCCCAATAGAGTCTTTGGTTAAATACTGAAGTATCTACATAGTTAAATAGATTGACTGATGCAATATATAAACCCATTGATTTTGGATAGAGGGGTAGTACAATCAACATCAAATAACAAAGATCAATGACTCCAATCAACAGATTATATGTGTTCTGTAAACGAATTTGATTTTCTTTTTCAGCTATTGATAATAATTTTTCTCCAGAGACTAACTCATCCAATGTGATAGAGAAAAAAGATGATATTTCCTTTAAAGAATCAATACTAGGATATCCTCTACCTGATTCCCATTTTGAAATAGCTGTTCTAGAAACAAATAAAGCTGCTGCGAGTTCTTCCTGTGTTAAACCTTTACTGTTTCTTAATTCTTTTAGTTTTTCATTTAATTCCATTCAAACCCTCCATTCATTTATCACAAAATATGAATACTAAAGCTTTATATACATAATATAATCCAGCACTTAAGATAAGAGCACCTATAATATCAGTCAACCAATGTACCCCTGCAATAAGTCTTCCAGTGACCATAAATAGTGAAAATAGAATAGTCGCTACACTTACTATTTTTGTAATGAATATATGAGTACTTCTTCTTTTTACCTGTAATAGTAATGTAGGCATAACGCTTAATACAAGCAATGCGGTAGATGAAGGATAGGATGCTTCAAGTCTTCCATCAATTAAAATAGGTCTATAGTTTATAGGAATCATCTCAAAAATAAGATATCCAATAATGACAATGAAATAATAGATTCCTAATAAAATCAGATCCTTATCTACTTTAAAAAGACTTTTTCTTTTAATCAACTGTACTAATCCTAATCCTCCAAATACAACACATATAAAAATAGGAATCAAACCTAACCAGTCAGTTATTGTATAGAGTGTCATATGTACTCCAGTCAAAAAATGAAACCAATTATTTAATGTTGAAAATCCAATATAAGTATTATCCACTCCTATTGGTTTTACATCCACATATTGTATAAGTCCTGTCCAGATTATAAATACAACAAGCAATATTACTCCTAAAATCAATTCTTTCTTTCTCTTCATTCTTTTATACCTTCCTTTTCTAGTCCTTCGACTGATAGAAAGGTAACATACATTAATAAAACATATAAGAATCACTCCGTTACATCAAGGATACTAAGCGTCACATACCTCTATTTTTTAGATAGATCATCATATATGACTTCGAATAAACCTGTTAAAAACTCTTTACTATCGACCTCTTTTATAAGAATCATTGGTTTTGCACCTTCATAAGGAATTTCATAAGTGATTTCTGGTATATACTCCATTACTGATTTAAATGGTTTAATGAGAAATCTATCATCATAAATACCACCTACAATTTTACTTTGATAATAAATAATGTATTCCCCCATCATCTTACGATAAGTAATCCCATCTAAATCAGATAATTGGTCTAATATGAATTGTAAATATTCTTTACTTGATGCCATGTACCCTCCTTATACTAAAAAGACGCATAAACAATTTAATTCACTGTTATGCGTCTTAGCGTCTGTAATTCATTTTTTAATCCTCTACTTAATATTCAAATAATACGATTCTACACTTCTCACAGCAATTCGCCTTAATACTTGTTCGACCACCAACCTTTAACGGTTTGATTTCTATAAATCCTTTTACTTTTTTTGCATTTTCAAATGCACTTGGTACAGTATTCGCAAAACTCAATGCACCATCCTTAGTTCCAAATAAATATCCTTCTTTCATTTCATTGCCACATTTTGGACATTTCATCTTCTATCACTCCTTTAGTTACCTGTTGGTTACCTTAATTATAGTAACCGGTAGGTAACTTGTCAATAATGCTTATAAACAAAAAAGACGCAAACCCAATATGACATTTCTATGGTTTGCGTCTTAGCGTCTATTATCCATTTTATATTCAACTTTATATTCAACTATATGATCCTTTACATTTATAACAACACTCTTCTTACATTTAGGACAAAATAAAGGAAAATTTCTCATTTCGGTATCTTCTAATACCTGTGTTCTTGTTTTGGATTTACAGGATGGACATAGTATCCATTTATCTTTTATGACTGCTTTCATTCTATTCATCTCCTATATAGTTCTATACCTAATACGGCATTAAATCCTGTCGCTGCAAATACACTCAATCTTTCTGCTACTCCAAAATACTCTTTAGGAACAACATTAATTCCAACTGCACCACCTATCATCATTACGAGCGCTATAGATGCAAAGATGCTATAAGTTCGACAATAGAAATCATTAATTCCTGAAATAATGATAAGAATCAATGATACGATGGATAATAGTACTACGATTATTGTAGAGAAAATATGCATTTGATCCTGAAACGTTCCAGCATAGCCACTCTCACTTAACGGAAACATACCAAACCCTACTGCAGATACCCATTCCATGATTGTAAATAAGTAGATTCCACTTCTTAATAGCTTATTACCTTTGCCTTGGATTCCTAGACAAACCATCGTGGCACATACTAATGTACAAACATTATAGAGACTGCTTAACTGATTCCATAACTTAAGTGATGGTGCATTGGATGCACTTAGATCACTGACTGCCTGTGCCATCCAGTTATATCCTGGATAAGCGAGTGGAGAAAATATGACTGCTGAAGCATATGAAATAAGTGCTACGACTCCTAGTAATCCACAATAATTTATTAAATGTTTCTTCATTTTACTTTATTCTCCTCACAGAACCATTCAAGATAGTCATCTAACTTATTATTTGCTTCATTTCCTGTATTTGTTTGATCTAATGCATAATCCATCAAACCATGAACTGTCATCGCAAAACTGAGTGCACTCATATCTGGATTATTGAAATGAAGCAATTGATGTACTTGCATTGCATAGAATAACTGTTTAGTCGCATTAATCATTTTTTCTGTTTCTTCTACTACGATCTTAGCTGCCATTGGTTGAAGACTTCTTTCTGAATAGATGACTTTATAAAAATTCAACATATGTTCCTGTTGATTCATATTAAAATATCCACCTACTGTTATTTTTAATACGTCTAAAGCAGTTTTCCCTTGGAATAGAGATGTGTAATCTATTGGACCTATATGCGCGTTCTTTTTTGCTTCTTCACGAAGAAATTCATACATTGTTTCTACCAGTTCCTCTTTTGATGAAAAATGGTTATATAATGATGGTTTCTTGATACCAACTTTATCTGCAATCATATTCATTGATACATTGCCTAATCCTTTATTTGCTGCTAGTTCTAATGTAGCCATAATGATTTCTTTTTTTCTTGTATCACTCATATATTACCTCTTGGTTTTATTTAAACTACCTTTCGTTAGTTTAACTATATCACTCTATTTAAATTTGTACAAGAGGATAATTATTCTTACATGGTTCATATTGCTTAACCAGATATTGTAGTTGTGATAAAATAGTATTTGAAAGGAGGTATGCTATATGGCTATGAGTGAATTGTTGAAAAAGACAGTACTTGTAGGTATTGGCGCAGCTGCTGAGGTGGCTGACCGTTCTAAAGACTTAACAGATAGTCTTGCAAAAAAAGGTCAGGAAACCATCAATAAAGGACGTGCGATGAATGAAGAATTAAAAAGAAAAGCACGTGAAGATTTGTTAGAACATGTAGAAAACATGACTGAAGAAGAACGTAATGCTTTGCGCCAGAAGCTTGATGCATTAGATCATGAAGAAAATCAGTAATATTAAACGTATGAGAGAAATACTCTCTATTATCAAGAAACATGATATTAAAAATGGTCTGACTCCTATTAAGGCAAGAGAAATGATTGAAGAGCTTGGCCCTACTTATGTCAAATTAGGACAGATCATGTCAATGCGTAGTGATCTAATACCTCTAGAATACTGTAAAGAGTTTGAAAAACTAAGAGCGTCTATTGCGCCTCTTAGTTTTTCTACTATTCGTAGTATTATTGAAGAAGAACTAGGACAGCCAATAGAGAATGTATTTAAGGATATAGAGGAAAAGCCTATTGGATGTGCATCTATTGCCCAGGTGCATTTAGGTCATTTATTGAATGGTGACATAGTTGTATTAAAAGTGCAGAGACCTCATATTCATGAAATAATGGAAGCTGATGTACGTATTATGCATAAGTTTCCTCGCTTGTTGAAGATGGTGACGGGAACAGGTGATCTGATTGATTATCGTTCTATTATTGATGAATTATGGCGTACTAGCCAGACAGAGATGAACTTTCTCAATGAAGCGAATAATATGAATGTCTTTGCGAATAATCAAAAGGATATACGTTATATCAAAGCACCTCATGTCTATAATGAATATACAACCAATCATTTGCTTGTTTATTCTTATATTGATGGTATTCCTATTGATGCAATAAAGAGATTAAAGTATGAAGGATATGACTTAGATGAGATTGCCTTGAAGATGGCCGATAACTGTTGTAAACAGATTCTAGATGATGGATTCTTTCATGCAGACCCCCATCCTGGCAATATCTTAATAGATGAAGGAAAGATTGCCTGGATAGATTTTGGAATGATGGGAACTGTATCATCCTTTACTCAACATATCTTATCTCTTGCTTTACAGGCACTCATTGAAGATGATATTTATGATTTAGAAAAAGCATTCCTGATGTTAGTCACACCAGATCATGAGATAGATGAAACACAATTATTACAACAATTAAATTCAATTGTAAGTGAATATAAAGCAAAGAGCTTATCTGATTATAACTTTTCAGACTTAATACAGAAATGTTTTGATATTGTGACAAGTAATGATATTGCGATACCAACAGAACTGACTCTATTATGTCGCTGTTTAGTGACTCTAGAGGGTACTTTAGAGAAGATCAGTCCTTCTTCTAACTTAATTGAGATATTAATTAATCATAAGCGCAATACAGTAATGAAAGAGCTGGATTATAAGGATCAGGGATTAAAAATAGGTCATGATCTTTATAAGACATTAAAGAAAAGCTATGCATTACCTCAGATCATCTATGATCTCATCAAGATGAGTAAGAATGGTCAGTTACATGTCAATGTGACTGAGAGTGATGATTATACTAGACAGACCTATAAGAAAACAGAGTTATCCATCATTATTAAGACAGTATTTAGTTGTATGTGCATGTTATGTGGTGTATTGACTGAGTCTTATTATATGTCCATTGTATTATTAACTATTTCAATGTTACTTGGTATAGATGTATTCTTTCACCTATGGAAGCTAAAAAGATGATTCCGTTTTTTGGAATCATCTTTTTCTATTTGTTGGGATCAATCATAGTTAATTGAACTTTATGTCTTTGTTCATCAATTGTATCTACCCATGTCGTTACGATATCTCCTACAGAGACAACATCACTTGGGGGTTTAATACGGTTTTTACTCATTTTAGAGATATGGACAAGTCCATCTTCATGTAAGCCAATATCTACAAAGGCACCAAAGTCTACAACATTGCGGACTGTACCTTCTAGCTTATCGTGTACATGAAGATCTTCTAAAGTCAAGATATCCTGTCTTAAGATTGGTCCATCATAGTCATCACGATAGTCTCTTAAAGGTCTCATAATAGAATCTAGTATATCTTTAAGTGTATAGTCATCTAGTCCTGTGAGTTCTTTAAGGGATGCAATATTAGCCTGTGAAACAGCCTTCTTACAGCTATCTGTACCTAAATCTTTTGTAGTCAGTTTTAATGCCTTTAAGATTGCTTTTGTTGCATCATAAGATTCTGGATGGATATTTGTACGATCTAGTGGTTCACTGCCCTCTTCGATTCTTAAGAAACCAGCAGCCTGCTGGAAGGCTTTAGGACCGATTTTAGGAATCTTCTTCATTTCTTTACGGCTCATGATCTTACCATTTTCTTCACGATAAGCGACAATACTATTGGCTGTTGCTGCATTGAGTCCAGATACATTCTTTAAGAGTGTCGGACTGGCTGTATTGATATTGACACCAACTAAGTTAACGGCTTTTTCTACAACGAAATCAAGTCTTTCTTTAAGTTGTGTAGTAGGAAGGTCATGCTGGTACTGCCCTACTCCAATAGATTGAGGATCAATCTTAATAAGTTCAGATAAAGGATCAAGTAATCTTCTTGCAATGGAGATAGCACTTCTTTGTTCAACATGAAGATCTGGGAATTCTTCTATTGCAAGTTTAGAGGCACTATAAACACTTGCTCCTGCTTCACTGACGATTGTATAGCTGACAGGAAGATGGTATTTCTTAATGGTGTTAGCTACAAAGGCTTCACTTTCACGACTGGCTGTCCCATTTCCAATCGCAATGAGATTTACATCATATTTTGAACAAAGGTCTACAAGTTTCTTTTCTGATTCCTTCACCTTTGCAACTGGAGGATGTGGATAAATGACATCAACTGTGAGCTTCTTACCAGACTCATCAATAACAGCGAGTTTACATCCTGTACGGAATGCTGGGTCAAAGCCTAAGATTCTCTTATTTTTCATAGGTGCCTGTAAGAGAAGCTTGCCTAAGTTATCAGAGAAGACATCAATACTTGCCTCCTGCGCTTTTTCAGTCAACGTATTTCTCACTAATCTTTCTAGTGATGGATAAGCGAGACGCTTTAAGCCATCATCAATCGCTTCATCTACATATTTAGCTGTAGGACTCTTAGGGAACTTAATATAGCGTCTTGCGACAAATGTTTTAATATAGTCTTCATTGATACTAATAGAGACATTAAGAATTTTTTCTTTTTCTCCTCTATCGATAGCCATAATACGATGTGTCGCAATACGTGAGACATTTTCAGAATAGTCATAATACATCTTATAAGTCATCTTTTCATCTACCGCATTCTTCTTTTTAGATGTGACTAATCGACCATAGTGCATCATAGAATTTACAATCTTATCACGTACTTTCATATCATTAGAAATCTTTTCCGCAATAATATCCTTCGCACCCTGAAGCGCCTCTTCTCTTGATGTAATTGTATCATTCAAATACGCATCTACATCTTTCTCATTAAAATAACGTGGTAAAGAAAGAAGTGTTTTAGATAAAGGTTCTAATCCAGAAGCAATCGCAACACTGGCTCTCGTTTTCTTTTTCTGCTTATAAGGACGATAAATGTCTTCTATCTGTGATAAACGTGTACATGCTTCTACCATCTTCACAATATCATCATTGAGATGTCCAAGTGTTTCTATTCTTGCAAGAACTTCTTCTTTTCTTTTTTTAAGATTGACCTGATAGTCATATTGTTCCTGAATCACACGGATCTGTTCTTCATCTAATCCATGGGTTAATTCTTTACGATAACGGGCAATAAAAGGAACAGTACAGCCATCTTCTAATAGTTTTAAAGTATTTTCAATCTGTTTTGTATTGATATTTAATTGTTCTGAGATTTTAAGTATAATATCTTCCTGCATTTTTAACTCCTTTATAAAAGGCTGATTGCTCAGCCTTATGCATGCTTATATAAATATGTGATTGAAAGTGGTGGCAATTCTAATTGTCCATTATAGTCTACCATTTCTCCACTCATAAGATCCTGATAAGAACCATGTTCAATAGGTGGATAGATTGTATAAGGTGCATCATCAATATTTAATGCAATCACAATCTTTTCTCCTTCATAGTTTCTTTCTAATACATACTGCTTATTAGTCAATACAAGATCTTTATAATCTCCCATAGAGAGTGCTTTATGCCCTCTACGCATATGAATATATTTTGAAACTAAATCTGATAAGTCATTTGGTGCAGGTGCATCAAGTTCTGGACGAAGTGGTGCATCAGTCACACCTTGAATCTTTTCACCCTTAATACCCCATTCAGAACCATAATAAATACATGGAATACCAGGAACTGCCATAAGTAAGCCAAATACTAATGGAAGTTTTCTTTCATCAGTCAAAGTACTAGATATTCTATTTACGTCATGGTTATCTACAAATGTAAGCAAATCTCTTCCTCTATACATATCCATCGCATTTCTCTTTAATGTATGAGCATATTCAAACATATTAAGAGAATTGAATGAAGACCAGAAAGCTTTATATGATGGATAATCTGTAATCGCATCTAATTTAGCTTCTGTATACATATAACCTGCATTGTCACCTAAGACTTCTCCTAACATAAAGAAATCCTGTTTCTGACTCTTACAATGATCTGATAACATTGCCATGAACCATCTAGGTAAAGAATAAGCGACATCTAGTCTTAAACCATCAATATCAAAACATCTGATCCAGTAATCTACTGCATCAAGTAAGTAATGCTGAACATCTGGATTATCTAGATTAAGTTTTACAAGTTCATAATGACCTTCCCATCCTTCATACCAGAATCCATCACCATAGCTTGAATCTCCATCAAAGTTGATATGGAACCAGTTTGCATATTGGCTTGAAGGTCCTTTTTCCTGGACATCCCTAAACGCAAAGAAGCCTCTTCCAACATGGTTGAATACACCATCTAATACAACCTTAATACCATGTTCATGGAGTGTTTTACATACTTCTTCAAAGTCTTCATTTGTACCTAGACGCGTATCGATGAGATTATAGTCACGCGTATCATAGCCATGTGAATCACTGTTGAATACAGGATTGAAATACACAGCACCTATTCCTAATTCTTCAAGATAAGGTACAAACTCCTTGATTTTTAAAATACGATGAGCCTGGATATCATCATTCTTTTCAGGCGCACCACAAAGTCCTAGTGGGCAGATTTGATAAAATACTGTTTCTTGATACCACACAATTAACACTTCCTTTCTCGTCTATTATACTTCATTTCAAAGTATTATCCAATTCTTTTATATTATTGGTAACATTGCTTTATGTATATCCATATTTTTGTATTATCACTAAGTGGTTTATTGTATATATCGATTATGTTCAGGATCATATTCGCCTAAGAGTAATTCTATCTTGTCTTCATCATAATCTAGATAAACATATAAAACATATATAAGCAGGTCTTTGATCTGTTCATGAATGTCTGCCCCATAATAAAGACGTAGGATCTTCTCACAGCTTAAAGCGAAACCAAGGATATCTTCTGTATCTTTATAATCCTCATATATATGATCAATCATCCATCTCATTTCTTCATTGATAGCATCTTTAAGTATTGCATAGAATTGTTCCATATTAGTTCCTCTTGAAATAGTTCTGTATATCCTGTGCAGGAATGATAGTAACTTGATCTTCCTGGTAGTTATTCTTCCATGGACCTGTTTTTGCGAGTGTAACAAGTGTCTTTAAAGGATAACGGGAGAATGTATTGAGAAGATCATCAATGAATTGTTTCTTTGAATCATCAAGATGAAGATAAGCATCTTCTATGACTCTATAACGTACATCATCCTGAACCTTGAACGGGAATGTAGAGAATAAATGATAGACATCAGGATAAATCACACCTTGCTTCCATGCTTCACAATGTTCATGAAAAAGTGGTTCAGGGTAAGAATAGGCTTGGATAAAGTAAAGGTAGGATTCTAGCTGCATAGGTGTGAGTTCTTCTAATGTATAAAAGAGATAAGAGATGACTTCTAGAATCTCCTTAGAACAGGAAAATTGTGATTTAAGTTCTAAGCAGCGATTGATTGCCTTCTTAAAGGCAGGACCCATCTTTTCATGATTCCTATTAACTAAATCCATCATATAATCGATATCATGTAATGCCTTGTGAATAACTTGTGCATAATCAGGATGGGGTGTACTTCCCTGTAAATAACGTGTAATAGTGACTTCACCAAAGCCCAAGGCATAAGATAAGGGTGCTTTCCCTAGATGATAAAGAGACATCAGAGCTTCTATTTCTTCTTGTAATGTTGTTTTACACATCTTATTCACCTTCTTCACATCTATTATAGCATATGATAGACTTTTTAAAAATATCTATCATATTCCTTTATCTACTAAAAAAAGTGCACATCATTGTGAATATGCACTTTCCTGTGTGAATAGATTTTCTATTTCCAATAACATCTTCCCATACTCATTGAGTTTTGTATAAAGCTCATCATCATCAATCATCATAATGATTTCATTCTTTTTGATCTGTGCATCATGCATATAACAGATAGCAGAAATCTTCTCTTTCATATCAGCGTCCAACTGATATGTATCAGTAATATTTTCAATAGTAGATGCCTGATCAGAAAGCTTATAAGACCGATTATGTGAAAATGCATAAACGATAATATGATCCCCTTTAAAATTCTTATAAGGCATCAGCAACTTTCGATAATTCAGCACACGCCTCACTTCCCCTCTTTTTACCTATTATATCCGTACAACTTTTAATAAACAAAGGTGTGGCAAAAGATTGGGCATGAAAAAGAACACATTATAGTTCTAATGAGCAGATATTCTTTAGCTGTATTTTATGGTTATCTATATAAATATAGTGATGATCTAGATTGATAGTTTGCACAATCCCAATCATTTTTGAATAGGATGAACCTGTATAATAGACAACTTCTACTTGATCTCCCTCCTGTAACTGATGAATCTTCCAGTCTAGTTCATAATATTGGTCTTCACATAGTTCTTTTCTTTGAATAGATGTATCCTCCACAAGCAGTTCTTTAAATCCTTTAAGTGCATCATAACTTAAAAACAAGCGTGCACGGTCCACCTTCTTAGGCATTATGACCTCCTATTAATGTATTTCTCTTTTCTGTCGTTGCTTTTTCCTGTTTATTCATCAACTTTAATATTGCATTCTTCCCATACTTATGACGAATAGAGACAATGGCTCTTTGCAGCTTCTTTTCTTCCTCTAATGCCTCTATATCACTAAATAAATCATATGATTCATAACATTCATCTAAAACATCCCCAAAAGAAATAGAAATCTGCCTGATCATTCTTCCCTTCTTGATTTTTGTATGATACAGAGAAATGAATTCATCCATAAGAATATTCAAGGAATTCGTACGGACAGTTAATTTCCTTGAACCTCCTGCCCATCCCCCACCATCTGTACGTGAATACCCAATATATAAGCTGATATGATTTGTCACTAGATGTGATTCTACCAATCTTAAAACATTCAGTTCTACCATTTCCTTCACAACAAGTAAGGCATCCTCATATTCATAATCAGAAAACAGAACCTGTGAATTATTAACTGATTCATTTTTAGGACAATACTTCTTAATAGAGGCGATTGTGGCAGGTTCTCGTCCCCAGGCATGATCAATGATATATTCAGCATTAATCCCAAACTCCTTATAAAGCACCTCTTCAGGAATCTGTGTAATACCATGCATATCCACTACACCTAGTCTTAATAAATGATTGGCTGTCCCACTTCCCATATGCCAGAAATCAGTGATCGGCAAATGATGCCATAAGTATTTCTGATAACGTTCTTCATCGAGTATGCCAATATTCTCTTTCGTATGCTTGGAAATAATATCCAATGCGACTTTCGCAAGATAGAGATTGGTTCCTATTCCACAAGTTGCGGTAATATGCGTCTCTTCAAATACGGCCTGCATCAGCATTTTCGCAAACTCTTTGGCACTCTTATGATAAAGATGCATATAAGACGTGATATCGATAAAACATTCATCAATAGAATAAACATGAATATCATCAGGTGAGATAAAACGACAATAAATACGATAAATACGTGCTGAATACTCCATATAAAGATGCATACGAGGCATGGCAGTAATATACTCAACCCCTTTAGGAATCTCAAATATGCGACAGCGGTTATGAATCCCCATGTTTTTCATCTTTGGTGTAATCGCAAGACATAAAGCGCCATTTCCTCTTGTTGGATCTGCAACAACAAGATTTGTCTTAAAGGGATCAAGGTGTCTTTCACTGCATTCTACTGATGCAAAGAAAGTTTTCAAATCAATACATAGATATACTTTATTCATCATTCTCTCTCCTTCCTGTTATCCCTATTATAATAAGTGATGGTGCATATTTCAATCTGTTTTGCACCATAATGGTGATGTATGTCCATTGAGTGACGCATTTCATTGCACCAAAATGTATTTTATTGTATAATGCCTAAAAAGAGGTGGATTCAATGAATTTTAAAGATTATCTAAAAAAGTATAAAGAAAAGATGGGTGTATCGAATGAGTATATTGCGAAGCAGTTAGGCGTGAATCGTTCAACTGTTACTAGATGGTTAAAGGGAGATACAAAGGTAACTAATCCTGAAGTCATAGAGAAGCTTTCTTTTATATTAGGGGCTAATGTAGAATCACTTATTAATAATGAAGAACGTTATGAAAAGCCTGTGCTTGGAGAAGTAAAAGCAGGTTATGACTTGCTTATTGATGAAAATTTTGAAGGCTATGAACAGGTGACACAGGATGATTATTATCGTGGTGATTTCTTTTTACGTGTTGTGGGAGATTCTATGTCAGGTGCACATATTCATGATGGTGATCTTTTATATGTCAAGAAATGTCAGGATGTACCAAGTGGAACAATCGCGGTTGTTTTGATAGGACGTAGTGAAGTGACTGTAAAAAAGGTGATAAAAAAAGAAGGGTTACTGATTTTACAGCCAGCTAACCCTTCTGTAGATGCACGTTATTATTCTAAGGAAGAAGTAGAAAGTCTTCCTGTAGAAATTATTGGAAAAGCATTATATAGTCGTTCTGATTTAGTATAAGAATTCTTCAATCATTAATGTACTCATACGCTTCTTTAAATCATCAAGTTTATCATCATCACCTAGACAAAAAGAAATATGTTTATATTCTTCAAATAATGTCTTCTTGCATGTGATTTCTCTTTGTCCGATTGTTGTATAATAAAGATGTTCCTGCGTTGTGATATTCATATGATGCTGTAATTCTTTTAAAGCTGCCTGACCATTTCGTTTCATCTGTTGATTCTTTTCATCCTGATCATCCATGCTTTCAGCATCAAACATATAAGCACAAATACTATAGTTCTTATGATGACATTCCTTAAACAAATCATGAATCATATAAGTGAAATCAACAAAGATACCTCCACCAGTACCACCAACAATACCAGATGCAATTAATACATTAATATGATCATCTCCAGCAATAGAGATCATCTTCTCAATGAGAGTCTTAAATTCATTTCTAATGCCTTCATAAACCTTCTCATCTCTAAAGATGCTCTGACCAAGTGTACGATTACAATCTGTTCCACGAGGATCTAAGATAATGATTTCATCATCTGTCATATGTATCTTCTTAACATGAGAAGTCATATCCACAATTCTCATTTCTACTCTATTTATATCATCATAATCGTTTTTTATTTTACCTTTTAAGGAATCAATGACTCCGCCACCAAGTCCTCCTAATCCTGCAATAATAATAGGATCTGCGAGATTCATGTTTCTACTAGATTGTAGCCCCATAAAGTTATCCTCCATTTCTTACTACGAATAATTCAACCTTCACTATTCTAACATATTTTATACACATTACAATGAAAAATAGAAGAAGCTGTAAGGCTCATCTAAGAACCTTACAGCTTCCTTTTTTGCATATAATGAGATGCTTTGATCACTAGATAACGATCAGAATACTGATAGCCATTTCTCATCATATGACTATTGGAGAATTTCTTCTGGCATTTGAACTGATTATCTTCCCCACTATAATCAGCATTTTTCTTTTTCTCTTCATTCATAAGATAATGCTTCCCCTCTTTCAATGCCATAGTCTATTATACAGTGACAATTATATATTACAACATGCATATGTAATTATTTTAAATTTATATTTGTTTAATCTATACAATTAAAAATATCGTGCATTAATAATGATTTCTAGAAAAAAGAATAGGCATCGCCTATTCTTCTACAAAGTTAAATTTGTCTTTGTTTCTCTCTTTGAATATTTCAAAAAGGATATTTGTCTGTTCAGGTGTAACACCTAATAAGCCATCTACACCCTCATCTTTAGTTGGTACAACTTCAAAGATAGATACCTGAGTCGTAGATTCACTATGTGGCATCAAAACAACATAAGTACGATCTTTATGAGTGAATTGATCAAGCATCTTGAATTCAACATCTGTACCTGATGCATCTTTTAGTGTAATAATATTATTCATTGTCTTTACCTCGCGTATTCATTATGACATAAGACACTATCATACGACAATCTTTTTTTAGCTGATCTGCCACTTCACATGAGAGCCATTGTCATCTTTTGATACAACTAATTGGTCTTCTATTTCCTGTTTTAATTCTGATACATGGGAGATGATGCCAATGAGTTTAGTTCCTTCTGACATATCCATCAGTACTTTGACTGCTTCATCTCTTGAATGATCATCAAGAGAACCAAAACCTTCATCAATAAACATAATGTCTAAATCAATACCTGCAGCACTTTCCTTGATTTCGTCTGCCATACCTAAAGCCAAAGAGAGTGCAGCCATAAATGATTCTCCACCAGACAATGTATTGATTTCTCTTTCAGAATCTGTCACAAAAGAATAAACCATTAAGTCCAGCCCTTTGTTTTTACCTTCTCCAGCCTGTTCAATATTCTTTAGATGTAGTTCATACTGCCCAGCAGACATATCATAGAAACGTCTATTGGCTTCAATAAGAATACGCTCTAGATAAGTTCTTTGTACATAGGTTTCTAAATCCATTCTAGAACCAGATACATTACCTGAAAGCTGATTATATAAAGTTGTCAATTGATGATTCTTATGAATCAGTTTTTTCGCATGAGTCACTATATCATCTAAAGTATTCAATGATTTACTGTTATTCATATAATTATGTTCTAATACCTGTACAACACCTGCTTGATTTTTATAAGTGTCCATTGCCTGATTGTATTCATTTTCTAATACAGTAAGTTCAGGATAAGGCTCTCCATTAATTCCTTTTTCAATTGTTTCCTTCTTAGAACTATATTCAGAAAGCTTTCTTGTATAGCTGATATATTGCTGGTTAAATGATTGACTGTCTTTTTCCTGATATTTAGAAATAATATCCTGCCAATCATCACAGCTTAGTTCTTCAACTAAATGATAATAGTGGTTATCTGCCTGTTCAGCTCTTTCTTTTAATAAAGGAATAGAGTCATTGTAAGTATTAATCAATGTATGACACTCATCATAGGCTTTTTGAGAAGCACTCACTTTCTGTTTAAATAACTTATAGGCAATATCTTCTGTTTCTTGATCCTTTATAAGTTTATCTAAAGCATTCTGTGCTTCTTCTAATGATGCATAGCTTAACTGACTCTTTAATTGTGAAATAGTCGTATCAAGAGAAGCTTTCTTCACTTGATCTTGATGAATTGATTCATTTAATTCAGTTACCTTTTCATCATATTGACTCAATTGTTTATCAATATTTTCGATAAGTATATTTAATTCATTGAAACGTTTTTGTTTCTGTTTTAAATCATTCGCTTCAGCCTGGATAGATTGTTTTTCAGTCGCAAGTGTCTGTTCAATTGTTTCTAAGTTGTGTTCACACTTAAGATTTTCACCGAGCTTACTTAAATCAAGTTCATATTGAACCTTCATCTCATCCAATGTTGTTTTCAAGGATGAGGCCTTAGCACTTTCTGTCTGCATTAATATAAGTGCGTTGTCTTTTTCCTGTCTTAAGCCATCTAGTTCTTCTTTAGTCAGCACTTCACCTTCTTTTAATAAAGCAGGCGATGGATGATGAATAGAGCCACATACAGGACATGGTGTGCCTTCTACGAGAGTTGAAGCCAGTATACCAGCCTGTGCATCTAAGAAGACTTTATTCGCATTCTCATATTCAGAATTCTTTAATTGATAATCTTCACTCAACTTAGAATAGCGTGTCTGTGATAAAACCAATTCTTTTTCTTTAGAATGAATAGACTTTAAATCATTAACTAGTTGATTATAGTTTTCAACCTTTAACTTGAACTGAGTACGTTCCCCCTCCAAAACAACAATCTCTTTTTCAACATCCTTTAAGGATTCTAATTCTTCTTTACCTGCTTCCTGCTTCAATACTAAAACATTTTTAGATTCCCTTAACTTATCAAGTTCTTCAATTGAGGAATCAATAGATTTGTTAATTTTAGAAACGCTATTTTCTTTATTAATTAATTCTTCCCTATTTACTAAATCTTTCTTCACCTTATCCGTTTCTTGTGTACAATATCTAACAAATTCTTCGTGTTTTATATCAGCGCGATTATCCTTTTCTTTCAATTCATCATACTTTAAGCGAAGTTCAGGTTCTCTTTTTAACTCTTCATCAAGTTTAGTTTGCGTTAATTTCAATTGCTTATCAGAGTCTACATAAGCATCATATGCCTGTTTGATTTTATAAGCATGATCAATTGTTGACGCCATCTTATAGTTATTTTCAACCACTTCTTTTTGTGCAACTAAAGCAGTCAACTGCTTTTTCGCTTCTTCTAAATTTGAATAAGCATGAATCAGTTCTTTTCCTTTATCTAATTGAGACTTCTTCTCCTCCTTTAGTTTTTCAGTTTTATTTAAAATCTGTTTCTGTTCATTTAGTTTTTCTTCCTGACTCTTACAATAAGCTTCTAACTCTTCTACAAGTTCATCTAAGTAACTGATTTCTCCTCTTTTAATTGCTTCAATATAGAATACCAATTGTTCATGTTCTTCATCTACATTTAAATGCCCCGCTTCACTCATACATTGAGTCTTAATATCACCAATACTCTTCTCAGTCTCTTTCTTGCGTACATTGAGTTCTTCTACAATATCATTATAGATCTCTGTATGGAAAAGCTTTCTAAAGATTTCCTTCTTTTCATTTGATGTCTTACGTAACACATCCATGAACTCACCCTGAGCAATCATTGCGACCTGCATGAACTGTTCCTTAGTTAAATGAATAATGTCAATGATTTTCTTATTGGCTTCCTTCTGTGGATACTCAGACCCATCTGGCATCATTAATGCGATACTACCAGATTCTGCTTTCTCTTTTCTCAAGCCCTTTTTAGCCCCTGCTTTATAATAAGTATAATGCTGAGGAATACGATGAATTGTATAAATCTTTTCATCATCTCCATACCCTTGTGAGAAGGTAAGTTCTACATAAGGCTTTACATCTAATGAAGCAAATTGGCTCTGTAAAAGAGTTCCTGTCTTTTTATTAAGAGTAGAACTGCTTTCACCATATAACGCAAATACGATTGCATCAAAGATTGTCGTTTTACCTGCACCAGTATCTCCAGTAATCAAGAATAAGTTCTGATTTGGTTCTCTAAAGTCAATAATAGTTTTAGATGCATAAGAACCAAAAGCTTCCATTTCAAGTTTAATAGGCTTCATATTATACTCCCTTCACATGGTTGATAATATCTTCTAGAAGTTCTTTTTCTTCTTCATCAACACCATTTAAGAAATCAGTACATAAAGAAAATGGATCCAACTTGACATCCTTCTTTACAACTGCCTGATAATTATTCTTTCTTATATTTTCTCTTCTAATTTCTAATAGTCTAGGAAAGGCATTCTTTAACTTCTCCTGCATTTCAAAGATATTAAGATCCTGTTTATCTGTGAGTACTACTCTCACAAAATCATCACATGCCTGTTCTAATACATCCTTTAATTCCCCTTCAATAATTCTTAATTCATGAAGTGGTTTTAAAGGAAGAACCTGTGTTTCTACAACACCCTTTTCTTTCATTTCTATTTCAATAATACCTTTATCCTGTCCTGCTTCACTCATAGAATAAGCAAGAGGTGTCCCACAATAACGATATAAATCACTTCCTACCTTCATAGGCTTATGAATATGCCCTAAAGCTGCATAATCAAATGGAAGCAAGACTTCTCCACTCACTTCATCAATATTACCTGCAGTACGTATTTCAGAATCAGAACGTTCAATCTCTTCTGCTTTCTTATTAACAGGTAAATAGAACTGGTGAGAAATCAATACATTTCTATCCTCCGCATTCATTTCTTCTCTTTCTATTAATCTTTTAAGTGTTTCATTATAAGAATAGTTTCTTCCATCGTTTGTGCCAATAATGTTTTTAACCATGGATGGTTTTACAAAAGGGAGAAGATAGAAATGAACAGATCCATAGTTATCATTAAGTGTAACTTGTTCAATAGTGTCTTCTTCTTTTTCTGGAGGGTTACCTACCATATATAAATTCTGTTTCAATAACACCTGTCTAAAACAATCAATTCTAGGTGCACTATCATGATTACCAGAAATCATCATAATCGTACATTCAGGCACAGCTTCCTTTAAAGAAGTCACAAAAGCATCAAATAAACTCACTGCTTCAGCACTAGGAACAGCCTTATCATAAATATCACCTGCAATCATAATCGCATCAGGCTGTCTTTCTTTTGCGTAACGTACAATTTTATCAAGTATATATTGTTGATCTTCAGTTAAGTCTCTATTCATCAGCTTTAAGCCAATATGAAGATCAGATAAATGAAATAATCTCATTAGTATTCGTCCTTTCTATGTATCAAAGATATGTCTATTATACACTATCTCTTTATTCTATGTCTTAAATTCTTGCTTGATAATACCTTATAATAGGTGTCATGAAAAAATATTATAAAATAATTTGTGCTAGACAAAAAAATAAGACAATACACTTTATCAGTATTATAATAGTACTAGAAAACAAATTGATTGGAGTTGTATAGTATGTCTTATTTTGATCAAAGAAGAGATTCTATATTGTTGCTGGATGAGTCTCTTCTTAACTTATATGATGAACAGTTTAAATACAGTTCATTCAAATCATTAATATCAAAAAAATATAATCAGTCTAATGAGTTTATGAATCAACTTTTTGGCTCAATTGAACAGGATGATGATGATGATGTGAATTTGGTTGTTGATCTGTCGGATGAGTTAAAAGAAAAATACAAACAGGGATTACTTAGATTTGACAAAGATAAGAATGGCAATATGTATGCTCAATTGCGCGATGAGAAGAATCATTACGGAAAGAAACTGAACATTAAAGAACAGGTGAATGAAAAAGATTTAATTATAGCATCACAATTAAATGTCATAAAAGATGTATTAGATGATATTGTGGATACATTAGAAAACATTGAAGAGAACATCTGTCATATATTGATGGAGTTTCATAATGATAGAGTAGGATTATATTATAGTGGTTTATCTCTTTATCTGGAGTCATTACAAGTTAATGATGTATCTTTAAGAAATGAACTGATAGCTCAATCATTGAAATCTCTCAATGATTCACAGGCTCAGATTATTCAAGAATTCAAATCTGATATAGCCTTTTTACGATCACCTCAATTCGATAAAATCAAAAGAAAAAAACATGATTGTTTGGTAGAGAAAATGCAGAACATACATGAATGTTTTCAGACTATAAATAGAATCGTCACCCTAAAAGCAATGATTTATTTTGATAATAACCAATTGAATTCTATGATGATGGTATGTACTGAATATCAGAGATTTATAGATGTTATCATAAAACCAAATGTAGGATTTTTAATTGAATGTGATCCAAGAGATGATGAGCTCATGAATGGCATCTGGAGCAAAAGAGCGAATGCATTACTTGACTACAAAAAAATTCAAAAAGAATTAAGAACTATACAATACAAAACGGAGGGTAATTAATATGGACTTAAGAAAAAAGGCTTGTCCTAATGAATGTTGTAAGACATATAGAAAAAAGAAATATAGTGCAAAGGTTAACTATTGTCCTGAGTGTGGTGAGAAATTAATCTATGTTTGTAAAGCACATGGCTGCTTCAAGCCATTGGATGAAACAGAAGCTGAACATAGTTATTGTCATGGCTGCCAGACAAAACGAGATGATAGAAAAGAAAAAGCAATTGATGTTGCGAAAAAAGGAGCTGAGGCTGCAGGTGCTGCTGTAATAGTACCAGTAGTAAAGGTCATACAAAAAGATGGTGTAAAAATTGTTGAACAAGTAGCACATAAAGCAGTTAATGTGGCAGCAGAAGTCATAAATAAGAAGTTATAGAATTAATGAAAGGATAGTCACTCAAGTGGTTATCCTCTTTTATTGTCTATACAATAGATTTTTGCATATGTTTACAGTTTTCTATTCTAAAAAAAAGAAACAGCAGTCAGCTGTTTCCATTATACTATTTATAGATAATTTCTGGATCAAGAAGAAAATCGTAAATACTCACAGTCAAAATACCATAATCATCATAATAAGGCTGTACAATATCTCGTGTGATGACAATCTTTTTGAAAGAATCATCAATTTTTCTGAAAGGTCTTATTTCCTGAATACGTTTTGCTTCATCAGGAAGTGAATAGGCTGACTGAATATAATATCTAGAAGAACCCAGATTACAAACAAAGTCAACTTCTAGTTGTTTACGAACAACCTTCCCTTCCTGGTTTTTCTCTGTTGTCGCAATAACACCTACATCTACATTATAACCGCGCATTCTTAATTCATTATAGATAACATTTTCCATAGAATGAGTTGGTTCAAATTGACGAAAATTGATTCTCGCATTACGTAATCCTAAATCAGAAAAATAATATTTCTTTGGCGTTTCTATATAAGCCTTTCCTTTTATATCATATCTTTGGGCTGATTCAATGAGAACGGAATCTTCAAAATAGTCTATATACTTTTTAATAGTTTGAGAAGTGATCTTAGATTTTTTTCTGACTAAAAGTATTTTTTAATTTTTCTGGATTAGTCAATGAACCAATTGAAGAAGAAAGAATATTCAATAAATCCTCTAATTCTCCAATATTTTTTACTCGATTACGTTTAGTAATATCGCGAATATATATTTCAGTAAACAAATTTTGTAGTAAAGATGCTTTGTCATTTACATCTTCTCGAAGAACAACCATTGGAATTCCACCATATAACATATATTCTGCCAGTCCTGCATATTGATCACCTTTGTATAGAGACATGAATTTTGCAAAACTGAGAGGATATATATGAACTTCATCACCTCTACCTGCAAACTGAGTTATTATATCTTTAGACAATAATTTAGCATTACTTCCTGTTACAAATACATCCATATTATCCTTACGAAGGTACCCATTTAGAACTGTTTCAAAACAATCCAATAGCTGAATTTCATCAAGCAATAGGTAATACATATCATCAACAACTTTAGAGCGTATATATGCCATGAATTTTTCTGGATCAACTCCACGTTTTTCTTTTTCAATCTTAATTAAGCTCTCTCCAATAAGATAAAGATCATCAGCGGAATCAAAAGCAAATCGGATAATATGATCAGCATCTACTCCGCTTTTTAGCAAATGATTATAAAAAATATTATTAAGCAAGTAGGATTTACCACATCCATAGACTCCTGTAATCACCTTAACTAATCCATTATTTTTTCTTTTAATCAACGCTCTTTTTAAGTAAATTGTTGCTTTAGGTTATCTTATTCAGCAAAAATACCATAACGATACTCGTAATACGCTTCCTTA
>ERZ1026844.402-NODE-402-length-33157-cov-11.841188_pt1 | contig 33157 bp, 34 predicted proteins | sample MGYA00380152_ERZ1026844 | MGnify/ENA primary metagenome ERZ1026844 (study PRJEB33269, sample SAMEA4719788) | human gut metagenome | biome: human-associated habitat; feature: organic feature; material: feces | place: Cameroon | collected 2013-10 ... | reverse complement strand
CCTCTTCGTCGGCAGCGTCAGATGTGTATAAGAGACAGTTCTAATTATGTGATGGATATTGATGGCTTCCGTTTGATTCCTCTTTATATAGATAGAGAAGAAGCCATCAATAAGAAACCTATGAATACTTATGTATTAAGTGATTTATTAACAGATGTATTAAAGATGACATTTGAAAAGATTGATGGTTATATGATTTATGATGAGAAAGAACCTTATATATTAGATTCTCATCTTATTGATATATTCTTATCCTATACAGCACATAAGAAAACCCAGATCAATTAAGTCTGGGCTTTTTAAATGAGTTCTACTTGATGGTCTTTAAATACTTTTACAAGAGAGTGGTCTAATTCTTTTTCACATATATAGGCTGTGAAGTCATCAAGGGAGGCATAGGCATAGTTGCCATCTTGATTGAGTTTAGCACTTTCTCCTACCATATAGGCTTTCTTACTTGCAATGATGGCTGTCTTTTTAGTCATACCATCATTTGTTTCATAGGTTGTAATGACATTATGGTCTAAATCAATACCAACAACACCAATAAATGAAATATCAAAACGATATTTTCTAATCAAGTGATTCGTAAATGCGCCTACAAATCCATCTTTTGCCTGGTTGAAGTCTCCACCTAAAAAGATGAGTCTGACTGCACTATTTTGTCTATAGAGCTGCATAATATCAATCATATTTGTCACAATAGTGAGTGCAATATTCTTTTCAAATATGAGTTTTGCGATTTCTAGATTGATTGTAGATATATCCAAGAAGATGACATAGCCCTTTTCTAGCTCTTTGACAGCTTTAGAGGCAATGATTTTCTTTTCTTTACTATAAAGTTCTACACGTTCTGATACATTGGTATGATGTAAATTCACACGTACATTGACTGCACCGCCATGTACTCTTTTAAGCTTTCCTGCCTTTTCTAAGAGTGTGAGATCTTTACGGATACAATCTTCAGTCACGCCAAAGGATGTAGCCAGTTCTTTCACAAAGACCTGTCCATTAATATTCAGTTTTGTAATGATTTGTTGGTGACGTTTTTTTTGTGACATCTTAAACTCCCCTAAAATGATTTTTACCAGTCACCTGATTCAAAGTAATCTTATAAACATGGCATGTGTCTATATAATCCTTATTATAAGGATATGTTTCATAACCACAATGCGTTAGAATAGATTCCATTGCTTCATCATAAAATTCATGAGGAACTGGTTCGATAATTCCTTTTCCAATAATAGATGAATAAGAATTAGAGACTGTTTTATCTGGTTTACAGAAATATTCATATAATGTTTCTGCCTGTACACCAACATGAGGGTTTTCTTTGATGAGATGAGTCATCTTTCCTTCTCTAGGTGTATAAATATAAAGTACTATTTTGTCTTGATTCTCTCCTATTCCAAAGTTCATTGGAACAATATAAGGATACTCATCATCTTGAAATGCGATATGCAATGTATCAAAATGATAAAGCATCTCCCTTAACTGATTTAAATCTTCTACTGTTTCTGCCATTTCTCTCTCCCCTTTTGTATCTATTTTAACACATTAGATGAAAGAAAAACTGTAAGCGGTTAAAAATATTCCAAAATAATAGAAGAAAATATTCAATAATCCTAATATTTGATGATTATTTTTCTTATAGAAGACAAGAAGAACATTTGATAAGAGATAGAGAATAAAGCCTAATGCCATCATCTTGAAGTTAAGAGTATTAAGGCTTAGAGCTGTAAGAATACTTTTAGTTGTCAGCCAGACTAGCGCAAATATATAGCTGGTGATTTCTGTTTTATAGTCTATATCTTTAGAATAAGTCACTATTTCCAATAAGATCATAGATACGACTGGAACGAATAGTTCTATATAGGTGAATGGCTGAAAATGGTAATAAAAGAATAGACAGGCGATATCACCTATAAGAAAGGCATCAAGACCATATTTAAACAGATTCTTCTTGCATAGAAGTATATCTCCTATCATGAATGCAAGTAAGCCTGGTAAGATAAGAAGAAATAGTTTTGTTTGATGAGATAGATAGGCAGTGAGAATAAAGCCAAATGAACAAAGTCCTTTTGTATAAATATGATGACGTGTACGCCAAGTACATGCCATAATAAGAAATAATAAAATGTATAGTAAAATCATATATAACTTCCTTTCTGAAATAGTCTACCATAATTCAAAGATGTGTGCTATAGTGGTGCACAAAGGGGGAAAAGACAAATGATCAAATTAATTGCGACAGATATGGATGGAACATTCCTTGATAATAAGAAGCAGTTTGATAAGTCTTTTATTGATTTATTTTTTGAGATGAAGGAACAGGGTGTACTGTTTGTGGCTGCAAGTGGTAATCAGTATGCTAGACTTTATCAGAAGTTTCTGCCTATGAGTGAAGATATGTATTTTATTGCGGATGGAGGCAGTTATATTGCGAAGGGGCCAAATACTTTAGAAGTGTTTGATATGGACCGTAAGAAGGCTTTTCTTGCGATAGAGAGAGTTAGACAACATTATCCTGATTTTAAGATTATGGTGGCTGGTGAAAAGTATGCGTATGCAAGAAAGAAGGATCATCTGACTAAAGAACTCACTACTTATTATTGTTCGAATAAGTTGATTGATGATTTTGATGAGATTGATGAACCTATCACTAAGGTCGCAATACTTGATCCTCAAGGTGATATTAAAAAGAATGCAGGAGATATTACACGTATTTTACCTAAGGGCTTACAGATCATTACATCTGGTAATGAATGGATGGATATTCAAAGAGAAGGTGTGAATAAGGGTCTTGGTATGCGTTATATCCAGGAACATGAACATATTTCTAGAGATGAGTGTCTTGCTTTTGGTGACCAAATGAATGATTATGCTTTATTAGAGTCTGTAAAGTATGGTTTTGCGATGGAGAATGCCGTGGATGAAATCAAGAAGCTGGCTTATGGTATTACTGATTCTAATGAAGATCAGGGATGTTTAAAGATTATTAAGAAAGCTCTTAGAAAAAATAAAGAGCAGGCTAGTCACCTGCTTTAAAATAGAAATCACAATGATTTTGGATATCAAAACAAGAGAAGTATTTTTCTTCTAATGGTATCCATTTTTTTATGAACATGTTGAGGGCTTCTTTCCCATTTCTTTCTTCTATACGTTTATGTCGTAATGATTCATCTATATCTACAAATATTGTAAGATCATAGGTATTGATGAGATCTGGATGACATGAATAAGAACCTTCAATAATATTGATAGGTTTATAAGGATATAATGTCCCTTCACTAATAGACATAGAGGAACAGTCTAAAGGACGATAAAGAACATCCTGTTGATTTTTTAAAGGGTCTAAAACTTCCTTTTTAAATCGTTCTCTATCCACATTACCACCTGGTTCATTATAGCGTTCTTTTGTGCGCTGAGACGCCTGCAGATAGAAGTCATCCATATGAAATATATGACAATTGAGATATTCCTTCAACTTATTCGCAAGGGTTGTTTTACCACTTCCACATCTTCCATCTATCGCAATAGTGACATGTCCCTTCTGCTTATATATTTGATCAATCGCTTCTAATAGTTCCTGTTCTCTATAAGGAAGATATTTTAAACCTTCTTCTAAGTAATGCGCTTGTAAGAGTTCTACTTTAATATCTTTTGTAGAAACTTCTTGAAGTGTTCTATCTCCTTCTTCTGCTTTTCTTAAAATGGTGATATGAGGATAAAAAGGCTTTTCATCAAAAGGAATATTATGTTCTTTCAATGTGTTTCTTAGTATATTGACATATGTATCTAATTCAGAATTCTCTTGAATCCCTACCCAGTAGATTTTCTTGAAATGACCAATACGGTTAATAGTGATGGTGATTGCAGGAAAAGGAATAGATTGTATGATCTCCATGATTTTATCCTGTCTATTTGTTTCACCAAAGAAAGCGAGAGTCATATGAAGATTATCTGGATCATAGTACTTCCCTTGTATACCTTCTTCCTTTAAAGTATCCATAATATGAACCAGTTCTTCTTTAAAAGAAGAATTGAATGTAAGTGCGATAAATTGTCTCATAAAATTCATCCTTTCTATGATATAATAAACAAGCTATGTGCATGTAGCTCAACTGGATAGAGCATCAGACTCCGGCTCTGAAGACTGCAGGTTCAAGTCCTGTCATGCACGTCAATAAAGAAAAGAGGCAGCGAAAGCTGCCTTTTACTATACACTCTGTCTGATTCTTTCTATATGTATCGCAAGATAACCTATTTCTTCATCCGATATCTTTTCAAGAATCAGTTTTTCTATATAATCTGCTACACGACATGCGACTGCATAGCTTTCTGGGAACTTTTCTTTTGTATAGTCAGTCATAGAGACCTGTACATCTTCTTTACGATCTATTCGTACCATCAGGAACTTGATATGATTTACTAAACGAACATACGCAATTGAGTCTTCATCAATCACTATGTTGAAGGTTTCTTCTACATAAGTGACTGTCTGATGAATAATGCTGGCAACCTGCAATGAACGTGCAGGTGGCTGAGAACTCAAAGCTGCATGAATATGAAGAGAAATATAACCAATCTCATCATCAGTGATTTCATAGCCTAATCTTCTTTTGATGATCTTTCTTGCTTTCTTGGCAACTTCATATTCATCCGCAAATAATAATCGAATATCACTTGTAAGTGGGTTAGAGATTACCATATCATTCTTGATACGATCAATAGAGAATGCGATATGATCTGCAAGAGGCAAAAGAATCTTGGTATCAATATCACCAAATTCTTTTTCTGCATAACGGATAATTTCATTGGCTATTTCTAGAAAGATAGGATCGACACCCTGTAAGACATTCTTCCCTGTAGTCTTTTCTAAACCATAGCACTTGATATTCTTTCCTGGATTTTCAATCACATCTCCAGCTTTTCTTTTAAAGCCAATCCCCTTACCGAGTAATATAACTTCTTTATTAAGTTCATCTTTTGCGACAACTCCGTTATTGTTTAGCGTTCCAATGACTTCATAACGCTGTTTATTCACTTTATTCTCCTTCTTTTAATATCTGCTTAATTTCTGACACAATAATAACAACATGAGGTCCATAGGTCACCTGTATACCTTCACCACGCATATAAATACCTGCAGCACCTGTCTGTTTCAAAGCCTCTTCATTGACAAGTGATGGATCCTTTAAAGTGGCACGAAGACGTGTTGTACATGTATCAACATCTAATATATTAGGAATACCTCCTAATGCTTCTACAATAGAATGAGACACAGAACTATCTACGTCAAGACTTTTCTTTCGTGAATAGTCTTTTTTTGTATGAAGCTGTGTATCTTCTCCTCTTCCGATAGTTTTAAAATCATAACGCTTGATCACAAACTTAAAGATTGAATAATAAAGTAAGAAATAAATAAAACCTATTATCGGGACAAAGACCCAGTTTGTTTTACAATTACCCTGTAATATACCAAACAAGAAGAAATCAATCACTCCTGCACTAAAAGTGACACCTATCGCTATATTTAAAGCCTGAGCCACTGCATATGCACTTCCTGCTAGAAGCGCATGAATCAAAAAGAGTGGCGGTGCTTGAAATAAGAATGTGAATTCAATTGGTTCAGTAATACCTGTTAATATAGAAGTCAATGAGGCAGAAAGTAATAAACCTCCTGTTTTTTTACGCTGGCTGGGTCTTGCACAATGATACATAGCAAGGGCTGCACCTGGTAATCCAAACATCATAAAGATATATTCACCTGAGAAGAAGCGAGTCGCTTCTACATTGAAATGAGTCACATGAGGTGAAGCAAGCTGAGCAAAGAAGATATTCTGAGCCCCCTGGATCAAATGCCCATCAACAACCATACTGCCACCAAGTCCTGTCTGCCAGAATGGAAGATAGAAGACATGATGTAAGCCAAAAGGAATCAACATACGCTTTATAAAGCCGAATACGAAAGTTCCTGCATAACTGCTGTCTCTTACAAATACACCTAAGTGGTAAATAGCTTCCTGAACAGGTGGCCATATATAATAGAATAATATTCCCACAAATAAGAATACAACAGAACAGATAACTGGGACAAAACGTGTGCCTGCAAAGAATGAAAGATAATCAGGAAGTCTTGTCATATAGAACCTGTTATGAAGATAAGCCACACCGAGTCCAACAACCATGCCTCCAAAAACACCTATATCCAAGGACTGTATACCACATATCGTATTGATCGTACCGAGTCTAACAAAATCAGCTACCTTACCATCCACTATAATACCATTAATAGTTAATAATGAATTAATAGAAGCATGCATAATAAGGAAAGCAACTAATGCAGAAAAGGCAGCTGTGGCTTTTTCATGTTTAGCCATTCCCATCGCAATACCGACCGCAAATAAAACTGGAAGATTATCAAAGACAATATTACCGGCATTACTCATAATAGTGAATAATGCATTAAGGGGTGTACCTTTTCCAAGCATGAATTGAAGATGGTAGGCTTGAATCATCGTATCATTTGTGAATGATTTACCTATTCCCATTAGTAGCCCAGCAACAGGTAAAACCGCAATAGGAATCATAAAACTTTGTCCTACGCGTTGGAGCTTACTAAATAGCTTATTAAACATGATTCTTCCTCCTTCTTCGTCTTATTACCTATTTTACCATTATATAGTATGAAAATCTAATCCTTTTATCAGCGTGTTCATTATGTTTTTCTTACAAAACAAGGCTTTTTGTATAATTCTTAAGTTATTTTTAAAAATTTCTTAATTCATTTTTATACGATAAATACATCGTTTTTTGATACTTCTTAAAAATTTCTTAAGATTTTTCTTTATTTTTTATTATGAGGTGCTATAATAGAGCCTGTCGAAAGACAAAAGGAGAGAGAAAAATGGATAAGAAAACAAAAGAAATCATGAGTTTCGTATCTAATAGAGTAAGAACTCAGAAGACAATGTTCATTCCTGTGTTTGCTATTTCCGCTTTCGCAATCGTGGGTTATACAGCTGCTGATAGAACAGCACCTGTTGTACATTCAAATACAATTGAAGTTCCTTATGGAACTGTCTTAAAAGCTAGTGATTTTGCAATCTCTGATAACAGAGATAATACTGATACATTAAAAACAAAGATTCATGCTGATTCTTATGAAAAGAACCAGTTAGGAACTTATACTGTTGATGTGACAGTAAAGGATGCTTTCAATAATGAAACAACTAAGACTGTTAATGTTAAGGTTGTAGATAATGAAGCACCAGTTCTTGAATCTAGAAATGATGATGGATTTGTCATCAACGTTGAAGCCAATGGCAGCAACGATTTAAAACAGTACATCAAAGCAACTGATAATGTTGATGGTGATGTAACTGACTTCGTTAATTTCGATAAGGAATTAGATACAACTCAGTTAGGTGAACAGGTGATCAATGCTTCTGTTGAAGATAACATGGGTAATGTTGCTACTAAGACATTTACTTTCAATGTAGGTGATACATCTGCTCCTGAAATGAACTTAAAGAATGGTAACTTCGTAGTAAACTACGGTGATAACTTTGATATCAACAACTATGTTGAAGCAAAGGATAATTATGATATGAATCCTGTTTTAACTGTTGAAGGTGAAGTTGATACTAAGAAGTTAGATGGTACTCAGTCTATTAAGGTAACAGCTACTGATGCAAGTGGTAATAAGACTGAAAATACTTATGATGTTACTGTAGCTGATATTGCTGCTCCTGCTATTACATTAAAGTCTACTGATATTAATGTGAAGTATGGTTCATCATTTGATGCAAAATCAAATCTTGCATCTGCTATCGATAATCTTGATGGTGATGTAACAAGCAAGGTTAATGTAAGTGGTTCTGTTAATACTTCTAAAGCTGGAAGTTATACAGTTAACTATACAGTCACTGATAATGCTGGTAATACAGCGAATGCAAGTGCTAAGGTCAATGTATCTGCAGCTCCTTCAAGAGGTGGATACAATGCTGGCGGTACAAGTGTTAAGGGTGGACATAGCGGTGTTGTTGGAACTGGTTTATCTAAAGTAGGTTCTGCTTATGTATTTGGTGCTTCTGGACCAACAGCATTCGACTGTTCTGGATTCACTTCATGGGTATATAGACAGAATGGTAAATCATTACCAAGAACTGCTTCTGCTCAGTATAGTGGAACTACAAGAGTATCTAAGGATGGCTTAAGTGCTGGTGACTTAGTATTCTTCGCAGGAACTTATAAGTCAGGTATCTCTCATGTAGGTATCTATATCGGTAATGGACAGTTCGTTCATGCTGCTAACTCAAGTACTGGTGTTACAGTATCTTCATTAAATAGCGGTTATTATGCATCTCATTATGCAGGTGCTGGTAGATAAGAAGATCGAAAGATCTTCTTTTTTTATAAGGAGATTATATGAAGAAAGTATTCAAGGTGATTCTAGGAATCGTATTAAGTATTGTATTAGTTATTTGTTTACTCTATGGTGCTTTTATCTATATGATTAAGTTTCATGTTGCAACTGTAGATAAAAAGTCTTATAACGGATATGAAGTGGTCATGCAGTCTGTAGGAAGTCCCCTCTTCTTCAGTAGTGCAGATGGACGTTTGCTTCTTAAAAAGAATGGGAAAACAATTAATAAGACTGATTTTACATTATCAGATGATGGTGGAAGTATTCGTAAAGAGGTATGGAGTGTGAGCTGGTATAAGGATCATGTAGGTGTTGTAATAAGAGGATCTGAACAGGATGATATACTTTATAGTCTTTATTACACTTGTAAGACAAAGGATTCTATTGTGAATGGTCAGGATGCCATTACAACGACAGGTGATATGGCTGGTAATGATGCCGATGAGATTAGAAAAGAATTAAAGATGGTGGCTGATTATCTCCACTATGATGATATAAAATATGGTATCAGTGCGAAGGGATGGATGTATGCTAATCTTTATAATAAAGATGGTGTCACACGACATTTGAATTATTATGAAACACATGAGCATGAATATGTCTATCAGGAAACCAAGAACGGTACTACTATAGTATTAGGATTTTACAAAATAGAAAATGGCCAGGTTATTGATGAACATACAACCGCATGGCATTAAAAAAGATTCCGAAATGGAATCTTTTTATAATAGTTCTTTTAGTTTTTCAATAGATTCTTCTGTAGTCGCCCAGCTTGTCGCAAAACGTACGACAGTATGCGTATCATCATACTTTTCCCAGAAACCATAGCGTACATGCTTTTCTAGTTCTTCTAACTTCTTATTGTCTACAATAAAGAACTGCTGGTTTGTAGGAGAATCAATATAGAATTCATAACCCTTTTCTTTAAAGATTGTTTTAAGCTTTTCAGCCATATCAATGGCATGTCTTGAAATCTTGAAATAGAGATCATCCGTGAAAAGAACATCAAATTGGACACCATTTAAACGTCCTTTTGCGAGTAATGCACCATGCTTCTTAATAAGGTTCACAAAGTGTGCTGGTGTATTATTTTTAGTAAAGACAACAGCTTCACCACATAATGCCCCTACTTTAGTGCCACCAATATAGAATACATCAGTCAATTTCGCAATATCTTCTAGTGTCACATCTGTATCATAAGACATCAAACCATAACCAAGTCTTGCACCATCTAAGAATAAAGGTAGATTATAAGCATGACATACATCAGAGATTTCTTTTAATTCTTCTTTTGTATAAAGTGTGCCATATTCTGTAGGATGAGAAATATAAACCATACCTGGGAATACCATATGTTCATGGTTGGCATCATTATAGAATGTATCGACTAATTCTTTTACATCTGATGCTTTGAGTTTACCTAAATATTGTGGAACAGTTAGTACTTTATGACCTGTATATTCAATAGCTCCTGCTTCATGCGCAGCCACATGTCCTGTAACAGCTGCAACAACTCCTTCGTAAGGCTTCAACATTGTATCAATGACTAACTGGTTAGTCTGTGTACCACCTGTAATAAAGTAAATATCAGCATCTTCTTTACCACATGCTTTCGCAATCTTTTTTCTTGCAGATTCAGAATATACATCTACTCCATATCCTGACTGCTGATTCATATTTGTTTCAATAAATTTTTCTAGAATGGCAGGATGTGCCCCTTCTGTATAATCACTTTCAAATGATAACATCTTTATATCCTCCGTTTTATGTATTCTACACTATTTTAGAAGTGAATACAAATAATGAAAATAATTCAAAAATATGAAGTAATTCACCCTTATGAATGAGTATATATATGTGTAAGCCACTTATTTCTTGTTTAGAATACTTTTACATAGAAAGATAAGAGAAACTCATTCCTCAAATAGTCAATTCGTACTATTTGGTAGGAATAGGAATAGAACTATACTATAATAATCAAAAAGGAGTGATAAGGTATGGAAAACAGAACAGTAATTATTAATGGTGTATCTTATACTTGTTTAACTGACGAAGAATACGAAGATTTACAGACAGTAGCCGCTTATGAAGAAAGAAAAAAGAGTAAAGATTTTAAAACCATTAGTTTTGATGAATTCTTAAGAGATAGAGAAGAAAAGTATGGGGTTAAATTTTGATGTTGAAATCGAACCATACATTATAGAAATAATAGATAACATTGATTATTATAACTTTATGCGATTCAAAAACTTCTCTATAGGAATCTTTCTAACCAAAGAATTAAGAAAAGTCAAAGGAATAGTTGAGGCCAATCCACATATTGGCAAGAAGGTTCAAACAAACAAATATAAGTATGTTATGCCAACTACCAAAGCAGTCTTATATTATGAAATCATAGAAAATAGTGAAAACATCATTTTCTATGAATACAAACCTTTCAAACAGAATAAAGATATGTAAAAAGATACCTGCGTGGGTATCTTTTATTCTGGTCTATGTACTTTATTCAATAATTCTTCTGTTACTTCTTTTGCAGGTAATGTTCGATCTATATGTCCAATTGATAATAGTGCTTCTAAACGTAGATTCTTTGGGAAATGAAACATATTTCTAATGTAGTCTTCAGTTGACTCTTCTGTAGATGATATTCTATTTCTTCCCTGAATCCAGCAGCTGCCTAACCCTAGTGAAGTAGCCATATAATGCATAGTTAAGATGACATTGCTGCAGTCTTCTACCCAGACATCTGTTTGATCTTCATCACCCAATACAATAATACAGGCACCTGCACCTGCTAACATCTGACTGCCAGCTTTTCTACATGAAGATAATTGTGTGAGTAGTTCTGAATCAGTCACTACAATCAGTTCTTCTGGTTTGATATTACGTCCACTTGGCGCAAGTAATCCTGCTTCTACAATTTGATCCAATAATTCTTTTTCTACAGATTCTCCTGTATATTGTCTATAACTTCTTCTTTGTTTTAAAAAGTCTAAAAAATCCATATAATCACCCTTTCTTTCCTCCATTATAACATATTGACATGTGTTGTGGTTTTTCTATAATGAGGGTAAAGGAGCGTGATACTTATGCGTATGTTACGTACAATTGTATTAGATATTCTTATTTTCATTCTTGTGAATGTATTATGTTTCTCAATACTTTGTCCAAGTATTATTAATAGTGCTATACAGAATGATGAAATTACCCAGGAAATGACCAATAAGGTGATGACTGTTATTAATCAATATACATATCGATTACCTCAGATTACAATCAATAAAATACAGGCAGATATTAGTCAATCTGAATCCATGTCCGCTTTAACAACTCACTATAGTCAGGCTATTATTAAGCAGATGGCAACAGGTGAAGAAAACAAAGAAGATATGACACCTTATATCAATAATCTCGCACAGGAATGTTTTGAGATTGTAGAAAAGGATACAGATATCACAATACCGAGTATATTAAAGACATCTCTTACTAAGCTTATTTCTTCTGGATTAATATCTCAGGGTATTGATCAATATGTAGATGAGTTTATTAGTAAACAGTCTCCTAAGAGATTAAAGATGATACAGATCTTCTATCAGTTAACACTTGATTCTAATCGTATGATTATGGGTATTATACTTGTTGTATTATGCTTGATTCAGTTGATTGTAGATAAGTTATATGGCCTGACTGCATTAGGTGTAATAGGTGTATTGTCTGGACTAAGTGTCAGCTTTGTAATGCCACTTGCGATTAGTGAAGTGGCTGGTTCTTATTTGAATCGTACAGTGATCTTTGATCCATCAATATTAAGAACACCAGGAATGATGATATGTGGTATTTCTGCTGTGGTAGCTATACTTGCACAACTAATCATGAGAAAAACAGCTAGAAATTAATCTAGCTGCTTTTTTTACTGGAATAAATAATCCTTTAAAGTCTCTTTTCATTTCTGCTTCAACTTCATCAGCTGAATAGACTCTTCCTGCTTTTATGTCAGCGATACCTTTTTCAATTTCTGCATCAAATTGTTCTTTAGTAAGAGTACTATAATCTAGTGGTTTTTCATTCATGATAAGACTTCCTGTTCTTGACTTCATCATACAAAAAAGACCTGCATTACGCAAGTCTTGTATCTATTCTCATACTGCTGTTAATAACTGAGGCTTTTTCGAAGAGGAGAAGCTTCTTTTTCTTTTCCACGCCAGAAGCATAGCCTTTTAAGTTACCCTTAGAACCGATTACACGGTGTGAAGGGATGATTAACGCAATATGATTATGACCAATAGCACCACCAACTGCCTGTGCTGACATTTCTTTCTTATTACCATATTTGGCGATAGCTTTCGCAATATCACCATAAGTAATTGTTTCACCATAAGGGATATGCTGAATAATAGTCCAGATCATTCTCTGGAAAGGTGTACCCTGCATCTTAATAGGTGGACAGAAGTTAGGAACGATTCCATCAAAATATAAGTTTAACCAGGCAATTGTCTGATCAAAGACTGGTAAATCCTGTTCTACAGGTTCCTTTAGGATATCTGCATAATATTTATCATCTTCAAACCATAAACCAATAAGTGATTCACCATCACTTGCCATAGTAATATTACCAATAGGAGACTGGTATTTCTTAATATATTCCATTATTTTTACCTCCAAAAATAAACAAAAAAAGCATTAGCGTACGCGAAAAAGAATTTCTTTTCCTACGTATAGCTAATGCTTTGTGAATGACATGCTATAAATATTCCTTTGTTACCTGTATTGTAACACAATCATTTCACAAGGTCAACTTATACTTCGTCATCCTGCTTGATTTCATCTAAGTAAATCTTGTCATCTTCTACTATAAAGCGCCAATATTCAACAAACATCTCTTTATTGTCCTGAGTGATTTCATTGCCTTTGATCATTCTATCTCTCATCTTACCTTCTATATAAGACCAGAAGTAGCCATCCCCTACCTCTACAACCATTGTTTTGAGAAGTCTGATACCAGAAAGTTCATTGCGTATACCTTCATAGTCCCACCAGTTGAGTTTTGTCTGCCATTGGTCATATAGAGACGGAGAAAGGTATTGTTTAAGAGTATCCATATCTCTATCATTCCATGCATTCTGGATAGCATAATAGTAGTGAGTAACCTTCCTGTTCATCTTCCTTTCATCAAAGAAGGCATAATTCTTTTGTTTAAGTCCTTTTTTCATAGCCTTATGCATAGATAATGGTTTATATCTACGACGATATATTGCAACGCTTGAAAAACCAGACCAGATGAAAGCATAAACTACAAAGTTTGCAATACGTCTTGCAGGTGTATCAACATATCTTTCAGGATTAGAAGAATGATGAGATGGAGAACCACTGCTACCTCCTCCACCACCTCCACCTGATCCTCCACCGCCGCCAGCTCTTGCATAAACAGGAGAAACAGAAAAACATAATATAAATACAATAAATAAACATCTCACTAATTTCTTCATAAATCCTCCTAAGAGATTAGAAACATAACCAATATCATGAATACCATGATACATACCAAAAAGCCTAAGATACATAGTAATAAGCCCAGTCACCAAATAAGTGTTCTTGTTTTTCTAGTAAGAATAGAAAAGATAATTCCCACAAAAGAAAATACAGGACCAAGCACTATAATGTCTATATATGAATAAGGAGCATGATTGGCACTATAAAAATAGATCAAAAATGCTGTGATAGATAATAAACCACAAATCAGTGGTATAGAGTTCATTTTTTTCATAGATAAAGTATATCATAAAAAAAGAATGATAAGAAATATATCTTATCACTCTTTAATACGTCTTATTCGTATTTAGCTACGATCTTATCGTATTCACCGTTCTTCTTTAGGTTAGCTAAACCTTTATTGAACTTCTTTAATAATTCTTTGTTTTCACCTTTTAATACTGCGAAACCATAGTTTGCTGGGCTTTCTTTACCACAAGGAATATCGAAGTTTAACTGACCTGTCTTAACCATATATTTTAATACTGGATAATCTTCGAAACATGCAGCTGCTTCACCAGATTTTACTTTTTCAAACATGAATGTTGATTCTTCTACTACTTCTAGTTTGAATCCATATTTATCTTTAATAGACTGAGCATATTTTAATCCTGCAGTAGATGTTTTAGCAACTACAGTCTTACCTTTTAAATCTGCATAACTCTTAATACCAGAATCTTTTGCAACACCCATTGAAACACCTGTTTCATAGTATGGAGATGAGAAATCATATTTTTGTTTTCTTTCATCATTGATTGACATACCTGCAATAACACCATCAGCTTCACCTGATTCAAGTGCTGTACATGCAGCATCAAAACCTAATGAGTTGATCTTGATCTTGAATTTCTGATCCTTGGCAATAGCTCTGATTAAGTCCATATCGACACCAACTAATTTACCAGAATCATTTTCCATTTCGAATGGAGGGTATGTTTTATCAGTCGCAATAATGTAAGTCTTTTCTTCATTCTTGCTACTAGAACTTCCTCCACAACCTACTAATGAAACTGCCATTAAACCTGCTAATAAAATAGCACCGAACTTCTTCATTTTCATAATCGTTTCCTCCCTTATATATCTACACTTATGTGTTGATACCTTATAATACTTTGTTTAAGAAATCTATCGTTCTTTGCTGCTGTGGATGATTGATCACATCATATGGATTACCCTGTTCTACAATATATCCACCATCCATGAATATAACTTTAGTTCCTACTTCTCTCGCAAAGCCCATTTCATGAGTCACAACAACCATTGTCATACCCTGACTTGCAAGATCTTTCATAACAGCTAATACTTCTCCAACCATTTCTGGATCTAAAGCACTTGTTGGTTCATCAAAAAGCATAATATCTGGCTTCATTGCAAGGGATCTTGCAATAGCAACTCTTTGTTTCTGACCACCAGATAACTGAGCTGGATAGCTGTCTGCCTTATCCTTTAAACCAACTCTATCTAATAGCTGATAGGCTGTTGTTTCTGCTTCTTCTTTTGTCATCTTCTTGAGTTCAACAGGAGCTAACATAATATTTTCTTTAACTGTCATATGTGGGAAAAGATTGAAATGCTGGAATACCATTCCGATGTTTTCTCTTTTCTTATTAATATCAAGTTTAGGATCTGTGATATCTTCACCATCAATGACAACACTACCACTTGTAATATCTTCTAGACGGTTTAAACATCTTAAGAAAGTTGATTTGCCTGATCCTGAAGGACCAATTAAACAGACAACTTCACCTTCATTAATATCTAAAGAAATATCTTTTAATACCTCTAAAGAACCAAAGTTCTTCTTGAGGTTTTTGACCGAGACTTTTTTATTTGCCATAAGAGAACCTCTTTTCTACAACCTTTGATACCTGTGCAAGTAGTGTACAGATAAATAAATAGTAACAAGCCATAAAACAATAAATGACCATCATATGAGCTGACTGCGTTGCGGCTATTGTTTTACCAACATTTGTTAGTTCTGCTAAACCAATAACGGATAATAATGAAGTATCCTTGATAGAAATAATGAACTGGTTGATGATTGAAGGTAACATTGTTCTTAAGGCTTGTGGTAAGACAATCTTCTTCATTGTTTTACCATAAGTTAATCCAAGAGATCTGGCTGCTTCAATCTGTCCTTTATCTACTGCTTCAATACCACCTCTTACGATTTCTGCCATATAAGCACCTGCGTTAAGTGATAAAGCAACAGTACCTGCAGTAAAAGTACCACCAATATTAAGCCAGCTAAATCCTGTTGGTCTTAACACCTGTCCCAAGCCAAAATATATAATCAATATTTGTACAAGCATTGGTGTACCACGAATAATATTAATATAAAGGTTGGCGATTACCTTTAATATCCTCATGATCACTGACTTACTTTTTGAAGTATTGACTAATCCAACAATGATTCCAATAAGTGTCGCAGCCGCTAATGATATAATTGATACTTCAATTGTAATCACTATGGCTTGACTGAATCGACTGGCAAAAAAACCTAAATTTTCGAAAAATCCTTTCACATGAATCCCCCTTTTCTTTTATGAATATAAATTACACCTATTCTTAATACATGTCAAAGATTTTTTATCACCGTAAAAATATATTATTAAAATTGTATTAAAAAAAGAACAAAGTAAGACTTTGTTCCTTGATTAGGCATCAAAGTGATGCTTTTTGAAATGTTTGTAGTAAATAATAAAGAGTAGTGATGTGGTGAACCAAGTGACTGGATAAGAGACAACAACACCTTTAATAGTTGGATAGTGTGGAGAAATGAATGTCAGCCAGGCAATACGTAGTACACAGATTCCTAAACAGACTAATATCATTGGTTTGATTGATTCTCCGCATCCTCTCATTGTACCTGAGAATATTTCAACACAGCAATATAAGAAATAGAATGGCATTAAGAACAACATCAAGCTATAACATTCTTCAATAATATGTGGATCTGATGAGAATAGTCTGGTGATATAGCTACCTGATAAGCAGAGTATGGCACTTATTGAAACAGTCATAATGAGAGCCATCGCAAGTGCTGTTCTTGTACCCTTTTGGATACGGTCATGAAGATGAGCACCGTAGTTTTGTCCTGAGAAGGTTGTAATGGCTGCGCCTATGGCTGCAATCATCATCCAGAACAAGGCATCTATTTTTACATATACAGCCCATGAAGCGATAGTCTGTGTTCCAAAGGCATTGATATGACTCTGTAAGACAATGTTTGAAATACTATACATTGTAGATTGAATACCTGCAGGAGCACCAATCATAATAATCTTCTTTAAGACAGGTAGATGAAATTTCATCTTTGATAAAGTGAGTTTATAGACTGCCTTGGTACGCATTAATTGAATAGTCACAAGTATTGCACAGACAAACTGGGCAATGACTGTCGCAATAGCTGCCCCAGCGATACCTTGGTGGAAGATAACGACAAAGATAAAATCGAATACGACATTCACAATACTACATACAATTAAGTAATAGAGTGGTCTTTTACTATCTCCTACAGCTCTTAAGATTCCTGCACCGATGTTGTAGATGGCACCTGGAATCATACATAAGAAGTAAAGCTGCATATAGAGAGTGGCATCATTCAATATATCATGTGGTGTACCAATAGCATCTAGACATTGATATGAGAAGAATAAACCAAAAAGCATCATGAGAATACCACTTACAATTGCAAGCATATAAGAAGTATGCACTGCCTGGTGGATTTTCTTTTCATTTTGGGCACCATAGTATTGGGCGATGACTACGGAAGCACCTGTAGATAAGCCTACATAGAAGTTAACGATTAAACTAGTCAGGTTTCCTGTTGAACCAACGGCTGCAAGTGCGCTTGTGCCTACTGCTTGTCCAACAATGATTGTATCAACAGTGTTATACAACTGTTGGAAGAAGCTTCCTATAAGTATAGGAAAAAAGAAAAAGAGTAACTGTTTCCAAATGACTCCCTTAGTGAAATCTTGTGTCTGATTCATATTATTCCCTCCTGAAAGATTAATACATGATATCATAGAAATAGAATAAAAGATATCTTGTTGTTTACTCTTTTAATCAAATAAAATTCAATTAAAATAGAAGAAGAGGTGAAGTGCATGATACTAGATATATCACAGGAAAGCAAGTATACAGAGACTGAAAAAGAAGTGATTGATTATTTAATGAATCACTTGAATTTATTAGAAGAATTGTCTATTAATGACTTAGCGAAAATGACTTATACATCTAATGCGACTATTATAAGACTTTGTCGTAAGGCAGGTTATAGTGGGTATAAGGCCTTAAAGGTAGATCTCATTAAAGAGAGAGAAGCGAATAAGTATATTGTAGAGAGTGTGGATTATACGACACCATTTAAATTTAATGAGACAACTGAGGAAATAGTGAAGAATATGTTTTCTTTGTATCAGGAGAGTATTAAACAGGTGTATTCGAGTCTAGACACGGATGTATTAAAAAGCATAGCACATGAAATGATTCATAAGAAACGTATCTTCTTGTTTAGTTATGGAGATACACAGACGACAGTCATTAATTTTGCGAATAAGCTTGTCAAAGTGAATATATTTCCTACTCTTGCGACACAGTTTGGAGAAGAAAGACATATTTCTAAACGTATGAATAAGGATGATTATGCACTTATTATAAGTTATAGAGGACAGGAAAGACTTCTAGAGTGTGTACAGACATTAACAATGAATCAAGTGAAAATCGGACTTATTACTGCAAATAATAAGAATGTATTAATGCCCTATAGTGATGATTTGATTGTGATTCCTGATTGTGAGAAGAAAAATAGAATCAGTACGTTCTATTCACAACTCGCATTTCAATATGTGTTAAGTAATCTTTATGCGATTATTTATCACCAGGTGAATGATTGAACTTTTAGTTCTTTATATTCTAGTAAAGAATATGAATAAAGGAACGTTTGTTTCTATTAATAGGAGAATTGTTTCTATAAGAAGTAATTTATGATACTAATAGAATGAGGTGATAATCATGAATAAAGAAGATGTATTAAAAATAGAGGAAGAATTAAGTTTTGATCATTTTGATGCAGAAGATGCCTATTGTATTGGAAATGAAGTAGTAAAGAAAACAAGTAAACCAGTACGTATTAGAATTGTGTTAGATGGAGATATAGTGTTCCAGTATTTAATGCCTGGTAAAAAAGGTGTGGAGTGGTTAGATAGAAAGCAGAATACTGTGGAACGTTATCAACATAGTTCTTATTATGTGTTTCTAGATCAACAGGAAAGACATTGTTATGATGAGAATGATTCCACTATTGCGATATGTGGAGGCGGTTTTCCACTTATTATAAAAGGTGAGTTACGTGGGTGTGTGATTGTATCAGGACTTGCCCATGATGAAGATCACCAATTGATTATCAATACATTGAGAGGGTATAAGAATGAAAGCTTTTGCGAGTGATTTAGATGGGACTTTAGTATTTGATAGAGAAGTTAAAGATAAGGATAAAGAAGCCATTCATATGTTTCAAAAGAAGAATATGTTTGGGGTATGTACAGGAAGACCTGTATGTAGTTTATTTGATATAGAGGATATACCTTTTGATTTCTATATTGTTTCTTCTGGTGCTTTATTATTAGATAGAAATAAGAAAATGATAGAAGAACATATTATAGATAAGAATCTAGCCAAAGATATATTCAACTATTATGTAAATAAAGCAACTATTATTGTACAGACAAATGATTTACATCATTTTTATGCAACCGGTGTTTATAATAACCCTTTATTAACACTTATTAATAGTTTTGAAGATATTGGAGACTTAAAGGTTTATAGTATTTCTTTAATCTTTGATACGAATAAAGAAGCAGCTTCTTATGTACTAGATGTTAATGAGAGATATCCTCTATTAGCTGGATATCAGAATAATAATTCTATTGATATTGTAGTAAAAGGTGTTTCTAAAGGAACAGGTGTAAAGGCAATGAAAAAGCATCTCAATGCGGAAGAAATGCTTGGTATTGGTGATTCTTATAATGATCTACCACTATTTAAGGCAAGTGATTATAGTTTTACATTCCATAGTTCTCCTGAAGATATTAAGTTACAGGTCAATGATGTGGTAAATAGTGTGAGTGAAGCAATCTATAAAGTAATATAGGCAGAGACTGTGTCTCTGCCTTATTTATTTCATTTTTTCTAATTGAATATTAGATACTTTAACTGATCCATCCTGATAACGTAATACCTGGATGACTACTTTAGATTCTGAATGTACTTTTCCTACAGTAAATACAAGTTCTCCTTTTGTATTTGTAGAATAAGACACCTTCTTCTTATTATATTTACCATCATGTCCCTGCATCATAACATCTACAATACAGCCATTCGATTCAATATCACACGTAAGCTTATATGTCTTACCTGTTTCTACAGATACATTCTGTGAGATTGTATCTGTATCACATCCTGAAGTAAGAACAGCTTTTCCTGATGTAATAGAAGCACTACCTCCAAGTGTCCAATAAGCATCACCTTGAGTAAAGGTACCATTGTTTAATAATCCTGAAACAGGTGTTTCTGGAATCACTGGCTGACCTGGAGTCACTTCTTCTTTTCCTTCTTTTAAGACAATGGAATCCAAATAAACAGGATTGTTGTTTGATTGATATCTGACTACTTCAGCATATAACTCTACTTCCTTGATATGCTTTGCGGTAGTGAATGTAAGAGTAACTGTACCTGATTTATTCAATGTCTGATGAATATTTGTATAACGACCATTATAGTCTCTAATACCTACATCAATATTGGCACCACTAGAAACAACATTCGCAGTTAATGTATATGTCTGACCACCTTCTACACTAATCTTCTGTGATAATCCATCTGTATCTGAACCAGAAGCAAGTACTGCATGTCCATTTTCAATAATAGTACTTCCTGATAATGTCCAGTTCTTATCTCCTTCATCAAATTCACCATTCAATACTAATTGAGAGACTTCTGGCTTTGGTGTAGGAGTAGGTATAACGGTAGAAGCTTTACCGCTTGTTACCTTGATATTATCCACCTTAACAGGTGCTCCCTGCTGATAACGTAATACCTGTGCATAGGCTTCCATCTGCTGCGAAGAACCTGCATCAGTCACAAATGATACTTCTACATGTCCAGACTTATTAAATGTCTGAGATGAGTTGAATGTACCGTTTTTCTTTCTTGCACCGATAGTCACTTCTGTACCATCTGTTTCAATATCAGCACTGATTGTATAAGTCATACGCTGTTTAACATCAATAAGCTGTGAAATCGTATCAGTTTTAGAGCCTGAAGAAAGAACAGCTTTTTCATTTAATACAGTGGCATCTCCAGATAGAGTCCAGGCTGTTTTACCTTCTGAGAAGTCACCATTAATAATATGATTGTATTTTTCCTGATCAATCAGTTCTGGGAATGAATCGATAGCCCATCCATCATATGGGAATGATTCTTTTTGTGGGGTGTCACCTGATTCATGGTAAGGTACAATCTTGACTGAATCGATTTCAAATACTGTTGTGTCAAAGTCTGCTGTACCAGTCCAACCTGTTTCACAGACACCATCTTTATCTGCATCAATACTTGTTGGGAACCATAAGCCTACCCAGAAACGTCCTGCATTGCTTGGAACCTGCGTTCTACTTGTACACATATAAATATCATCCACATAATAATCTACACGCTTTTCTTCTGTATCACTGCCTGTATGCCAGTCAAAGCGATATGTATGGAACTTTCCATCATCAACTGCATATGGCAAGTCTTCTTTCATACTATAGCCATTTTCTGTAGTGAATGTATTAAAGCGTGCTGCTTCAAATGAAGGTGTTTTGTGTGTTGCATTGGCTGTAGGTAATTCAATGTCAATCTCATGATTGACGGCATAATATTGTCCTGTTTTACCTGATGCTTCATATTCTGGATCACCTGGATAGTATTCTTCATATTCAAATGTCCAGACAGCTGAACAGGCACCTAGTTCTGGTGCAACTTTTGCGACTACTTCATAACTACCTGAAGAATAATAATTTCTAGTCGCAATAGCGGCTCCTGTACGAATACCTGTTGGCTGGTTATGTCCTTTTACGTTTCCTTTATATTTGTTTCCATGCCCTTCTAACTTTAATGTGCCATTGGACACAGATACGTTTTCAGGAACTACACCACCATTGTTTCCACCCCATGACTTATCCGCAATCAACCACTTATTTGTATCAAGTGTTGTACCACTGAAATCATCATAGAATACATCTGTTGTATTATTGGCTGCATAGACAGGTGCACTACAAATCATCGTGCTTACTACTAGAGCCGCAAATATCTTCTTCCCTTTGTGTTTCATCTCTTTTCCTCCTAAGAATAGTAAATTAATTGTATCATGAGATATTTTCCTTCACAATCACGACACTACATTTTCATGCATGAAACTAATAATATTCTATATAAGATAGTCTATGCACATATTAACTAACAATATATGTGGTACATAGTCATTACACAAAAAATTATTTGAACGCCTTTAAATAGACTTTATGAGAGCCTTACTCAAAACATTTTTTTGATGAAAGTTGTATGATGTAGTTAAGGAGGAGATGTGCAATGTCTACTACAACAAGCCACTTAATCGAACTTTACAGAACTTTAATTATCAAACGTGATGAATTGAAGAAACAAGTTGAAGAGAATCAAAAAGACAATTATCAAATGTATGCAGATTTATATAAAGAGTACTATGGTTTGATGGTTGAGTGTATCTTCCTTAAAAAGAGAATCGCCTATTGCCAGCGATGCAAGAATCATCATATCAAGATATACAAAGAAGAGTTAGAAGGCTATATGGATGCTGTGAAGGAAGACTATATGCATGAGTTAGAGGAACTAAGAACGCATAAGAACAGAGTCGAACAGTATCTCAGTGATGAAGATATGAAACGGGCAAAGAAGATATTCAAGAGAATTATTAAAAGAATGAATCAAGACAATCCTTTATGGAAACGTGCTCTTGAATCCTATCGATATAATAACCTGAATGATTTAAAGGATATAGAAATGTTGGTGGATTATGAAAGACAATCTATTAGAAAAAACTTAGATATTGTCTATCTCACAACACAAATAGAAAGAATCAAGAAAGAAATAGAGTCTTATGAAAATAGAGAACCTCTTCCCACAAGAGAGTTCCTAGAAAAAGAAATATTCAAATATAGATTGTATAAGCATGACTTAGATCAACAATATTTCTCTTTTGAAAGAGTTATGCATGCATGTTAGGAGGAAGCATTTATGGATAATATGAAAGATATGATTTTAGAAGCAGTAGAAATGAATGGTATAGAGAATGTGATCATGCCTTTAATGAATGAAATCTTCTTATCTTTTACTGATATTGCCGGAACACGTTATTGCGATAACCAAGATGTATTTAAGAGACTAGAGAAGAATGACCCTCTTCTATTAGAACGAGAATCAGATAATAAGTATGATAGTAATGCGATTAAGGTGCTTACAGCTGATGGTGAGAAGCTTGGTTATATTCCTAAGAGGGATAATAGTATTTTTACTCGATTAATGGATGCAGGTAAGATACTTCATGCAAGAGTGTATTCGTGTTATAAAGCTGATTATGCTCAGTGGTATGTTTCTATTAAAATTTGTATGATGGATTTCTAGTTATTCACATAACAGAAAAGAGAATAAGTGATACATAGTCATTACATCAAAAATTATTGACAGAGAGTAACTACCGACTGTTATGATAACCATAGGAGGATGATGAAATGAAAAAACTAGTAGCTTATTATTCTAGAGCGGATGAGAATTATTTTGGTGGTACAAAGAAATATATAGAAGTAGGAAATACTGAAAAAGCCGCAATAATGATTGCAAATATGACAGGTGCTGACTTATATAATATAGATCAAATGCATCCATATTCAGCTGATTATGATACATGTATCAAAGAAGCAAAAGATGATTTAAGAAGTAATACAAGACCTGAATTAAAGAATATGCTTAAGAGTATTGATGAGTATGATGAAATATATCTAGGTTATCCTAACTATTGGGGTACTATGCCTATGGCTGTCTATACGTTCTTAGAAAGTTTTGATTGGAGTGGTAAGAAAGTATATCCATTTTGTACGCATGAAGGGTCAGGACTCTCTTCTACAGAATCAGATATTAAGAAATATGCAGAAGTAATGAAAGGTATTGCGATTAGAGGCAGTGATGTAGACACATCACAAAATGAAATTAAAGAATGGGTAGAAAAAAAGTAGAACGTGGTTCTACTTTTTTACATGCTTTCTACCAGATGCATCTGGAATATTTAATTCTGATCGATATTTTGCAACTGTTCTTCTAGATATTTCAATACCCTTTTCTTTTAATAGGTTAGTGATTTTCTGATCACTTAAAGGCTTATTCTTATCTTCATTAAGTATAACTTCTTTAATTGTTTCTTTGATTGAATCAACTGAAGTATCTTCTGTTCCCCTTGGAATGAGATCACTTAGAAGAATAAAGCCTTTATCACAATATATATACTTATCTTTAATGGCCCTACTGATTGTAGATTCATGTACTCCAAGTAACATAGCTAAGTCCTTTTGCATGAGTGGATGACAAGTTCCGCCATTCATAAAGAAGTCCTGCTGATAATCTAATAAGAAGACCGCAATATCATATAATAGATTCTTTCTTTGGGTGAGACATTGTTGGAGCCATGAGACTTGTCTGAGTTTAGATTCTATATATTGCTTAGTCTCTTTATTATCATCAAGAGATAAATAGTTTGTATTGATGTTTAAATCTTTATAGATTGCAGGGTTTAATTGTACAGTCCCATCTTTGATGAGAATATCTGGGATGGGATAATTGACTTCAACAGAAGAACTGAAATCACTGGCTGGTCGAGGATTTAATGTAAGAATGATCTGTAGTAGTTCTCTTACTTTGTTTTGTGATATGCCTAGTTTCTTAGAAACAGCATGATAATGACTTTTTGAAAGATCTTCCAAGCATTCTTCAATAAGCTGTTTTGTCTTACAAATATCTTCTGTTTCTTCGAGGCGCTCTAATTGAAGAAGAAGACATTCCTTAAGAGTTGCTGCACCAAGCCCAGGAGGATCTAGCTTGGATAATGCATTCTTTGCATCAAGATACTCTTTTTCATCACACTTGAGATAAGTACAGATATCATTTATTGAGAGACGTAGATATCCATTATCATCTAATAATTCTACAAGTGCTTCTACTAAATCTTTATTGTTTATATCCTTGTTTATTAATTGCCAATGAATCGTTTCTTTTAAAGTTGGCTCAGTTTTTCTAGATAAGCTATCGATATCAAATTCTTTTCCTATATCAGAAGTACTTTCTATCATGTCATCAGTATCTATTAATGGATTCTCAAAAGAAATCTTCTCTATGTGGGCAAGAAGCTGCTGGACATCCATCTGTAAGATCTGATTCTTTTCTATCTGTTTCTGATATATTTTATGTGTTTGACTATGTTTAAGTTCAAGCTTCATTTAAACCTTTTGGTTCCTTAATAACCTTATTCAATAATTCATACAATATAGATAATTCATAATTATCTATATGAATACGGTATTTCTTTTCTACATCCTGGAAAACAATTTTTGATATACGATAGAATTCTTTCTGATTAGGATTAGTAGGTTCTTCTTCATCATCTGTATCATCTGCAGTCATTAAGCGTTCAAACATAAATGCGATATGCATATAGAGATTTAATCTTATATGACCAGACATTTCCAACTTATAATAATCCTCATAACGATGAAGAATCATTTCTACATCCTGAATAACGACTGCAGGGTTAAGGAACTGAAGTCGGCTGACAATACCTTCAATGGTAAAGAAACGTACAAATTCTTTCTTAAGTGATTCAAACTGTTCTGGAGTCACAATATTGCTTAAAGCATTCCATAGAGTTTCTTCACCACGACCATCCAATATATCATAGACACTCAGCCATGGTGTTGAAATACCATCATGAAGAGGTGATGTTGTAAGAATCATAAGAGTCTGATCAAAATTCTTAGATTCATTTTCATCAAGTAGATCGAGAAGTTTCTTATATTCCATAGTCACAAAATCAAGACCACAGTCTCCTAATGTCTTCTTCATGATTTCCTGTATCTTTTCCGCAATACCTACACCGGACATACATGAAATAATAATATTCTTATCTTTAGATAAACCTTCAAAGAACTGGACATCAAAGCTATTGATTCTATTTGTACTTTCCGCAATCTGTTCAAAAGAACCATGTCCTAACATCTTTAAACCAACATCTAAGGCGATTGCAGTAGACACGTTATTAATAATCAATAAGTCACCGGATAAGTTATTCTTGATCTTTGTATACATACTACTAAGTGATCCTGTATCTACAAGGAGGATAAGTCCTTTACCCTTGGCAGAGTGAAGAAGATAATCCTGTACCTTTTCTACAGTCTGATCAAGTGTTGTATCCATAGGCATATCAATACCTTCCATAATAAAAGTACCACATGCCTGATTGACAACCTTCGCAATACTTGATGCTGTTGTATCACCATGAGCTGCAATAAGACCATTTAGTTCTAAAGATTCACTGATATATTCATGAATGGCTAAGGCGAATAAGAATGAAAGACTGTCTTCTAGCTGTAATTCATATTTCTTTAATTCCACAATGATACGATTGGCAACATAGAAGGCTCTTGGACATGCCTGTTCAAAATAAGCTTTGATTTTCCATTCCTGTTCTTTTTCAAGGGGCATTTGATTGAATGTTGTATAGAGTAAATATAATTCCTTACCACATGAATCATTCATCTTTACACCATAACGAATCAAAATATCCTTACAGATCTGCATAAAGAAACGCTCTTCTGTTAGGTTGTTATGGGCAGGATTGATTTTTCTTAAAATAGCACGGAAGTTCAAATAGAACTGGTCTATCTGACTCCATGATGCATTTTCTATTTTATGATAAAGATCCATGATTTCTAAATGATGTTCATCATAGTATTCCTGTTTAATATAATCTTTAGGCTGATTCCATACAATGGATATTTCCATATTACGGTGTGCCTGTAAGCCATCTGTATTGACAGGTATATCTCCACCTGTATGAATGAGTTCTGATTCAGAAATAAGAAGATTATCTTCTTTACCATGCTTGAAATAAGCTTCTGCACAACTGACCTGAATCAGATTTCTTAGTCTACCAATATTACCAGGTAACTTAGAGAAACACAGCATTTTGACAGCCCCACTAGAAATAGTGAGGTTTTTCTTTATTTTAGATGCTTCTTCTTTATAGAATGTTTCAATGAGTTCTAGACGTTCCTGTAAAGGACGTTCTGTAATATTAGGAATCGTAATCTGTAATGTGATTCTTCTTCTAAATGTTTCTAGTAAGACTTCCTGTGGATTTTCTGTTGTCGCAAATATGAATCTTACATTTGAATGTCTCCATTTAGAATCACCAAGAGGACGATATTGACCTGTATCCATAAATACAAATAGTTTTTCCTGGTTTTCAAATGATAGACGATGTACTTCATCTAAGAAAAGATAACCACCATCTGCTTCCTGTAATAATCCTGTTTTATCAGAATCAGCACCTGTAAAGCTTCCCTTCTTATAACCAAGTAATGTTGCAGAAAGAAGTTCAGGGTTGTTTGCATAGTCTGCACAGTTTAATACGACAAAAGGTGCTTTTTTATCAATACTGCCTGTCTGTAATGCATGACTATAAATAAGCTTTGCGATATAGCTTTTACCTACACCACTTTCACCAATAATAAGAATTGGAAGACCATTTGGTGGATAAGAAACAGATGCTTTACACATTTCTACTATTTTCTTATGACTTCCTGTAGCACCAATCATAGTATCAAATACTTCGGAATCTAATTCTTCTTCAACAGGTGCACTCTGTTCTTCTTTTTCTATATACCAGTAAGTCGGTCTTGTATCTGTTTTCTTTACTTTTCCCTCATCAAAAAGCTGATTTAAATAATGTGTCACGATCTGTCTGCTTAAATGAAGATTGTCTGCAATTAAAGATGTAGGGATCTTTTCAGACTCATTTAAACATTCCTTGAGTGACATATAAACCTTTTCTTTTACATCCATCATGATACCTCCTTACTCTCAATTATACCTTGAAGATTTGAAGAAAACAATTTAACTCCTACACGCATGAAAAGGAAGATATGCGTATATCTTCCTGTCAGACTATCTTGGGAGTCTTGCTCTTCTATTTGGGAATTCTTTATCGAATCCTTCTTTATGATCACAATACCAATAAGCGACTGTACAAACATCATCCTGTCTTTCATATAATGAAAGATCATCGTTACCAATCTGCTGTAATGTGACTTTGATATCTTCATCAAAGGCGATTGGATCTAAGATATGGAATCTATATAAACCATGGCGAGGAAGACTGTCATTACCAAAGGCATGGACTGCATTTAATTTACCTGTTTCAAATCTTTCTCTTGTCTTATCCTTTGTTGAATAGAATGGATAACCTAGGAATAAGTTTGAATAAGGTTTAACTGAAGGTCTTCCTAATTCATCTTTCTGATGGAATGCCCAGGCACCACCAAAGTAGTCTTCTGAACCTGTTGATGAAACTGTTGGATATTCTTCATCACCGTCTAGATAGAACTTGAATTCACCTTCACCCCACCAATATCTTTCAAGTGCTGTTAGGCCTAGGTACGTACCTACATAGTAACCTTTACCTTTTACATCATCTAAGATAACATAGTCTTTCGCAAGCTCTGTCTGACGTTCTCTACGCCAGTAAGCATGGAAATATAAACAGTTTTCTGGAAGTGCATCGACTTCAGCATAATTGATTGTATAGAAGAAAGATGTAATATCTTTTGGATGTTCGTTTGTCATTGTAATGACGGCTCTTTTTGCGAATGGCATTTCAAAATAGCTGTTCATTCCTCCAGTAGGATTCAAAACGATTGGTAAAGATGCAATATCACATCTTTCTCCAAAACCATTACAGAAGAAATCACCGATAGGGGCTTCTACTGCAGGTGTTTCACTACCATCCCAATAGATTCTCATGACAACATCTCTCATGACGAAGCTGCCTTTTTCAGTATTTTCACGGATTGTCATCCACATATGTCTAATAATACCTGGACCTTTAATATCCGCAATCACTGTTTCTTCACCCATAGGTAACTTAATGCTTCCACGACCCTTTCTTGATGGACCAAGAGCACTTGCTTCCATACAAGCTTTGCCTTTTTCACCAGTTGGGTTTTCTGGTGAAACAGCTCTAGAACGTTCTCCTTTATATGTCATGATATTACTTAGTAAATTCATATTCTTCTCCTTCCTCTACTGCATGTTGATTGACAGTAATTGAATAGTTATTTCTATTGGTAATATAAATATGATGATCAGAAACTCTGATATCAAATCTTGCATCACCAATATGGAAATCTTCCCAATAGAAGTTTCCTATAAATTCTTTAGGGTTTATTGTGAAATGTTGAGTTGGTGCATCATAGTTGATTCCTAAGAATTCAGTAATGAATAAAACATAGAAGATACCTGATGCCCATCCGCATTTACCACAGCTGTTCATTCGTGTAACATCTCCTGTTGGTGCCCCTACTTTATAAGGCCACCACCACCAGCTGCCATCTAGATCAGCCAATCTTTCTAATTCTTTAAATCTGCCGTGTTCTCCACTCCAGCTTTCTACATTATCTGCACCATTCAATATTGAAATATATCCTGGGAATGTAGCACCTGACTGGTTCCCCCATTTAATCCCTCTGCTCAGCTTACTATAAGTAGGATTTTCATCACTTGAACTGAATTGTCCATAACAAGTGGTTCTATCTCCTGCATCATAACCATAATATTTCAATAATGTTGTATCTGATTCTTCACCATCATGCATTCTTAAAGTAATAACACCATTTTTATCTACATCAGTTAAGAACTGAAGTCCTTGATCTAGCATTTCTTGACGATAACATGCGTCAAGCATATGTTCTTTTGTATCTGGATCAAGTGATGAAATACCTTCTAGGAAAATACGATGACCATCTGTTTCTACAGTCATATATTTTTCTATATCGTTCTTGATTGCATTTGCTTCTTCTTCTAATTCGATAGCATATTCTTTCTCATCAAAGATGTCTAATGCAAGTCTTGATAGGGCACGACATGCACGGTATACACAGATGTTAGAGCCTGTATGATAGATGCCAAGGGAGTAGGCATCTGAAATCCATATGCTACGATATAAGTGTGGTTCAGATCTTTTTCTAGAAGTAATGATTTGGTCCAGGATATCTTTCATCTGTTTATAGAAATCTTCATTCTCTAAGAAGAAATGTCTATCTGCAAAATAATCATAATACGCACCAGAGAGTAGAATCACTGATAAAGAATTACTTAATGAATGGAAGATGCCGCCTTCAAATTTAGTACCAGGGTATTTGATACCATATTCAGCAAACCAATGAATTGTTTTCTTGCATAGTTCTGGTTCAGTCATTGTATAAGGTAGGCTAGAATAATACATATCTTTATTCCAGATATGAGGAGTAACAGGGTAGGTTCCCCAATTTGAACCAAGTATTTGATCATGACCATTCATGGCGAAAGCTCCGGACGCCTGCTGATACGCTCTTTCAATAAGGTAGCCTGCCATTGGGTCATCATCAAAATGGACTTGTCCTATGCATTGTTTATAATAAAGGCTTGTTTCTCCTAACCATTCATCAACACTTCTACTAAACAGCTTCCCTGCATCCTGATACGTATTAGGGTCAGTCAATGCAATCATGAATTCCTTTTTAGAATGAGGTGGTAAAGTAAAAGAAATACTTTTGTGTGAGTCTGTTTCACGACATTGTATTAATACATTTCTTGTATCAGAATATTTATTTTTATAAAGAGAAGGGAGTTCTAAGACTCCTTCTCCTTGAGTATCACTTGTATTCTCAATGATAATTGCATACATTAAGCTGCTTAATCTTTCTCCATCATGAGTAATTGGTGCAGCAGCGATAAGACTGACTGTACCCCAGTTAAAATGATGAATACTTCTTGGAAAAAGATTATCTGCAAGATCAGAGATGACATCTACATTATCAGATTTCAATTCAGTTCTATGACCATTCCAGGTGATAGAGACAGAAAGATCATGTTCCTGAACAAAATCTTTTCCTACCCAGACACCTGGTTTGCTTTCCATAAGGTAATTGTGATGAAAGAAGGTAAGGTTGGAAATTGTGCCAAATTCATCAAGGTTGGCTTGAACTTTTTGATTGGACGAATCAAATGAAAATGTATCATCGGGAAGCTTATGGCGATAATAACTGATTGTGTTGTCTGTACTATAGATACCATTCTTGATCTTGAGCATATAGAATGGATTGCATTTCACTGTATTCAAAGCGACCTCCTGCGGTATTTGTTAGCAAATACCTAATAGTGATAAAACGATTCCTAATGCAACGATACCAAAGATAATAGCGATAACATTGACTTTCTTATTTAATAGCTTATAACATCCAAATGTCATTAATAATGGAACAATACCTTTAAAGATACTATCAAGAGCTGATTGAACATTCATTAAAGACTGTCCCTTCATCTTGAATTCAAGAACTGTTTTAAAGATAACAGTATTGCTTGTCATAGCACCGACCATGATTAAACCAACAATACCAGCTGCTTTAGTAAGGATTTCAATCATACCGTTAGCGTATAATTTTTCAATATACTTAGCACCTAAAGAGTATCCTAAGCATGCACCATAGTATCTGCATAAGAAGTTTGGTACGTTGAATAATACTAAGAAGATGATTGGAGCAAGGATGTTACCGGCATTTGCGAAACCAATGGCTAGACCTGCACATACAACTCTCCATACACCCCAGAATAATGAGTCACCAATACCAGCTAAAGGACCCATTAAACTTGTTTTAATAGAGCCAATTGCAGCAGCATCAAAATCTGGTTTTTCACTGTTTTCTTTTTCCATTGAACCAGCAATACCCATTACAAATGATGCCATAGGTACTGTCGTACTGAAGTAAGAGACATGTCTTGCTAGAGCTTCACGTCTTTTCTTTTCATCGTTCTTATAGAAATGGTTGATGAATGGAATCATAGCATAACAGAAACCAGCACCACCCATAGTTACTGGGTTAACAGATGCATACATCGCACCTGATCTCCAGAACATCTTTCTGATTAATTTCTTTTCTTCTTTATCAATGTTATTCATTAGTTTCATGCGAAAAAGTCCTCCTCTTCACTGTCATTAACTGTAGTATTTGCGACAGCTGGTTTAGCCATCATATCTTTTAACTGCATATCACGCTGTGCTGTTACAAATGCGATAACGACACCTAATACTGCGATTGCGATTAATGGTAATTTTAAATAAGCGACTGCAACAAATCCGAAAATAAAGTAAATGCCTGTTTTCTTATCCCATAACATCTGCATTAACATAGCCATACCTACAGCAGGAAGCATGTTACCAGCAACTGTTAAACCATTCATGATAACCTTAGGGATTGACTGTAAGATTGTCTGTACAACATCAGATCCTAACCATACAGCAAAGAATGGAATTAAAGCATATAAACCATAGTGTAATGCCCATAAACCAAAGTGAAGGGCTGTGATTGATTTGTCTTTACCTTCTAAAGCTAACTGTTCGAATTTTGGTGCGAATGGACCAATAACGAATGAGAAGATGAAGTTCATGAACTGAAGACCTAATACAGCAAGTGGGAATACGATTGGAATAATAGTACCAACATTACCACCCATCTGGATTGTGAATGCTGTAGCAAGACCTGCTGCAAGAGCTGGTTCAGCAGTACTTGAGATACCTACATTGACAACTCCCATAAAGATTGATTCTAATGATGCTCCAACTAATAAACCTGTCTGAACATCTCCTAGCAATAAACCAGTAAGTGGTGCAACGACGATTGGTCTACTTAACATGACCATACCGAATAATTCATGTCCTGCAACGCCTACAAATACTGCCACTGCGACGAAAAATGCATTTAACATAATAACCTTCCATTCCTTTCCGCCTGCAGCTCCAAGGCACACATAGTAATG
>ERZ1026844.401-NODE-401-length-33163-cov-4.465628_pt1 | contig 33163 bp, 32 predicted proteins | sample MGYA00380152_ERZ1026844 | MGnify/ENA primary metagenome ERZ1026844 (study PRJEB33269, sample SAMEA4719788) | human gut metagenome | biome: human-associated habitat; feature: organic feature; material: feces | place: Cameroon | collected 2013-10 ... | reverse complement strand
GAGCAACGCAGCGGCAGACGCGGCGTTGATCGCAGCCTCCCCGGTTTCCTCGGCGCGAACCGTGCAAAGCGGAACAAGGCACAGCAGTGCCAGCGTTGCCGCGGCGCATCCTTTCCAGATCCTCAAACGCAAAATGTCCTCCAGATTTTCGTCAATCGCCGTGCAGCTTACGCTCTGACGCGGCGGATCTTCTTCCCTGTTTTTTCTTCAATAAACGTGCGGAATGCTTCCGGCGAACCTCCCGTCGTCAGAAAGCCCGCCTTCGACAGCAGATGCGCCTGTCGTTTCCCCACAAACAGGGCGTACAGGTCGTCCGATTCCACGACCTCGCAGATCGCATGATAGCGAACCGTCTCCTCGGACACCGGCGTGCGACTGGCAAAAGACGCATCGTCGAAGTCATACCGAACATCCTGGTCGCGGTAGCCCTGCGGGAATCCGCGATAGGTCGCCTTTGTTGTAATCCTCTGCCGGAAAACGATGAGTACCGCATAAACGACTCCAAGGAACAGGCACAGCATTGCGTAAGGCGACAAGTCCGAAGCATCGTATCTCGCGGAAACGACCGCGGCCACCGTGCCGACCAGCAGCAGCGCCGCTGTAATGACGCAAAGAATGATGTTCCACGCCTTTCGGCCTGGCTTTGCAAAAACGAGTTTCACAAACTGACGTGCAACCGTTTTGTCCATTCGGCAAATGACCGAAAACTCCGGTTCGGAAACCTTTTCCATACTGCTTGTCCTTTCCGTTACTTCTTATTGCAGCGGTTCTCCAACATACACGATGTCGGTCGTCGTTCTGCCGCCGCCGCTTGGGCTGTTGATGATGCGCTGCCCGTCCGACATGGTCGCGGACTGTCCGCCGTCGAGATTATATGCCGCCGCACAGCCGAGCTCATACATCAGCTCGGACAGTTCCTCCATTCTGAGACCGACGGAGTAAGGTCGCTGCCGCCCGTCCACGAGGACGAAGCAATAATGTCCCGGGCCGTAATAGCCAAAGGCGGTACGCGGGTGCTTGCCGAGGATCGACGATTTGCAATGGAACTCGGTCATCGTGTCGCCGTTTTCATCGAGCAACATAGGACCAAAGCTCCAAAGCTGCCAAATGTCCCCCGTTTCCTTCAGCTCCTCGAGCGTCATGCTGTTTCTGTCAATGCAGCGAAACGTTCCGTCGGCATACAGCACGCCGAGATCCTTTTTCTTGCAGGCGCGGCCGTCCTGATACCAGACGCCGTTGCGCACGATCGCGCCGTCTGCATTCATGGTATACATATCTCCCGTGATCGCGACGGCAGCATTGTTGTCCGCCGCGATCCGCTTCACCTTCTGCCGCTTGCCTTCATATTTTCCGTTTGAAAAGGCGGTCCTCAGACAGCTGATATCCCGGATATAGATGTCTGCGATATAGCAGACACTGTCGCGGAACTTCATCTGCGAAATGTTCACGCTGACCTTTCCGCTGCGATACCCGGTTTCGGTCTTGATCGCACCCGTATAGGAAAACAGATCCAGGTATTCCTCGCCAAGCAGCGTTCCCTCGATCTCACCCTGAAGATCGGCAAAGGAATTCAGGCGGCCCGCAGCATATAGCAGCACCGCGCGAACATCCGCACGCGTTACGGACAGATTGCACGTTACATCCGCGATCGCGGAGCTCGTCCCCGATATGTCCTCCAAACCGGAGGCATAGCGAAACAGCGCCGCCGCATCCGCAGCAGTCACGACACCGTCACCGTTTACATCGCCCTCTACGCCGTCTGCTTTTGTCTGAAGCGGCAGCGCAAAGAGGAATAGAATGCCCGCAAGAAGCAGGCAGCACCATTTTTTCAAACAGCCAAGTTCCTTTCGTTTCGCCCACCGGGAGCGCATAACTATCTGTTTCAGTATTCTACAACAAAACCGTATCTGCCGCAAGCATCATACGAACTGCGATCCGCTCGCTGTCCGTTCTTTTCCGGCGCGAACCCGATCCGGCGTTTCGGGCTCGCTTCCCGTCGAGAAATACAGCATTCCATCTGTCACGATCGCAGGCGAAAGCACATTCGGCGTATTCAATTCGGTTATTTCTCTCTTGCAGCCGAACGCGCAGAATGCGGCGAACACCCAAGCCGCCGCGTACAAAAATGCCGCCCGTTTCGACCGTTCCTATTTCTCTGCGGCAGAAAGGATCTCCCGCTGCAATTTCTTCGTCAGCCTCTCGAACACGAGCCGGTACGATGTGTCGCACATGCCGCGCAGCACATCCTCGGGCAGTGTTTCGTCCAGAAAGACGGAGTTCCAGCAGCGCTTGTCCATATAGAACCCGGGCTTGACCGCATTCGGGTATTGGGCGCGCAGCAGTTCGCCGAGCGTCGGCTCGCATTTGACCGTCAGAAGCATATGTCCCGCATACTGCCCGTGTTCTTGGCCGGGCTCGCAGATCGCCGCAAACATCTTTTCCCCGACGCGATAGCGGAACCAGCCCCACTCGGCTTTGTAATCCTTTTCGGCGCTCGGTTTTTCCAGCAGGCAGGCGTCAAGCCATGCATATCGATTCTTCATCGTTGTTTTTTCTGACTCCCTTCTTCATACGGAAGCTCCAAAGGCACGTCCTCGATCCGCCAATCGTCGGTATACGGGATCTCGCCCGGCAGCAGTTCCACGCGTTCCTCAGGCTGCTTTGCGAGCACGAGCTGCGCCCGGATCGCTGCGGTCTCGCCGTCGTTCGGATCGCCGTCGCGGATCTCGATCTCCGTTCCGTAGCCTAAATTATAATAGATAAACCGTGCATCCGGCACGGTCAGCCGGATACAGCCGTGCGACGCGGGCGTACCGAGCAGGTCATACGTTTCTCCGATGTAGGTGTTCGCGTCGCGCTCGGCATACAGCATGGAATGAAAATAGATCCTGCCATTGATCAGTGTCCAATACTGGCCGTAGGTCTTGTCGTTCCGAAACAGCCCGAAGCGTACGCGGTAACGCTTGAGTGAAAACGTTCCCCGCGGCGTTCGGTTGTTCAATCCCGTCGAGCAGAGCATATAGCGGATCGGAACGGTATACGCGCCGGTATCGTCCTTCCCGTACACAAGCACGACCTGATGCGCAATATCCACGATCACGCGGTAGGTATCCGCCGCAGGGTACCCTTTCGGCGTTTCATAGTCGCCGTTATCGCCAACAAGTTCCGAAAAACGCATGTTCACCGTCGGCGCATACTGTGAAAACGGCGTCTCCTCCGGCTCCGAAACCTCGGTCGATCGCGGCGGCGGCGCGGGCGTTGCGAGCGGTGTCACCGTGTGAAATAATTCTGTTCGCACGCTGTCCGGCGGCAGTTCCCCGGATCGGTCAAATGTCAGCAGCGCCGCTGCGGCAAAAAACAGCGCCGCAAGGGTCAGATAACGTTTCTTCATGCCTCAGCCGATCGCCCGCCGGCCTTCAAGCGCCTTTGCGAGCGTCACTTCATCCGTATATTCCAGATTGCCGCCGATCGGGATACCGTGCGCAATGCGGGTACAGGCAACGCCCATAGGCTTGAGCAGACGCGCGATATACGACGCGGTCGCTTCGCCCTCCACATCTGGATTCGTCGCAAGGATCACCTCACGCACGCCGCCCTTTTTGACCCGCTCCACCAACTCGTTGATACGAATATCGTTCGGCCCCACACCGTCCATCGGCGAGAGTACGCCTTGCAGAACGTGGTATTTGCCGGAAAACTCGCGTGTTTTTTCCATCGCCGTTACGTCGCGCGGGTCGCACACGACGCAGATCACGCTGCCGTCTCGTTTTTCATCCGCACAAATGGCACACGGGGTTACATCCGTGTAAGTGCCGCAGATCGGGCAATCGTGTACATCACGCCGTGCCGCGATGATCGCGTCCGCGAGTTCCAGCGCCTGCGCTTCCGGCACGCCGAGGATATGATAGGCGAGCCGCTGCGCGGTCTTATGCCCGATGCCCGGCAGGCGCGCAAGCTGCGTCGTCAGTTTTTCAATGGGTTCGATCGTGACCATAGGTCTGCTTCAGTCCTTCCACCGTTCAGAACGCCGGTATTCCCGACGTCAAATCAAAATCCGAGTCCCATGCCGCCCGTGATGCGGCCCATTTCCCGCTCCGCGGTCTCGGTCGCGTTGCGCAGCGCTTCGTTCACCGCCGCCGTCACGAGGTCTTCCAGCATTTCCACATCGTCCGGATCCACGCAGTCCGGCGAGATCGTGAGTTTCGTGAGCTGCTTCGCCCCGTTGACGACCGCCGTGACCATGCCGCCGCCCGCCGTTGCGGAGAACTCTCGTGCCTGCAATTCTTCCTGTGCGCGCTGCATGTCCTGCTGCATTTTCTGCGCCTGCCGCATCAACTGCTGCATGTTCGCTCCGCCCATATTCGGAAATCCGCCTCTTGCCATAAAAGTGTACCTCCTGTGAAATCAGTTTAGTCTTCCACTGTGAGTTTATCACCGAAAATTTTGCGCAGTTTTGCCTCGGTCTCCGGAGAAGCCGGCTCCTGCTTCACTTTGATATAAGAAACCGTCGTTCCCGGCCGCAGCGCTGAAAGGATCGAATTCATCCTCTTAATATTTCCATCCGCTCCGACACTTCGAAGCTGGGTCTGGTGCGCCTCGTCAAATCCAACCACGAGCGTGTCGCCGTCCATGCGCTGCGCCACGCCCATTTTTGCAAGCGCATGCGTCAGGATATTCTGCTTTGCAAGCTCCGCGAGCGCCGCGCTCCAAAGCGCATCTGCATTCGTATCGTCCGCCAGCATAGCCGGCGTCGGTGCGGACTGCGCGGTTCCGCCTTTCGCTTTATCCGGCGTCGTCGGCGCGGCGGGCGTCTGATGCTGCGTCGTTTCCGTCACGGGTATTCCGTATCCGCCCGTTTCCTCCGGCGGCGGTTCCGGCAGCGGAATCTCTTCACGCGCATCCCATGGCGGCGCGGCCTGTTCCCTGCGCGGCTGCTGCTGACGCACGTCCGTACGCACGCCCTCGCGTTCAAGCCGATCGAGCCGCGCTTCGAGGCTTTCGAGCGAAAGCGCCTGTTCCGGACGGCAAATGCGCACCATGACGCTCTCGAGCAGCGTTCTGGGCGAAGAGAGAAATCGCAATTCGCTCTGCGCTTTCAAAAGCTGTTCCATCGAAAGCAGCAGACGCGCTTCGGAGGCCGTTTTCGCCTGCTCCAGATACAGCTGCATCGTCTCCTTTGTGCAGTCCAGCAGGTCCTCGCATGCGCCACAGGTTTTCGCAAGCAGCAACGCACGAAAATGCGACGAAAGATCCTGGCAGAACACTGCAAGATCGCGTCCGCCGCGAACGATACCGTCCAGCATACGGATCGCCTTTTGCGCATTCGACGCGATGAGCGCATCCGCAATGTCAAACAGAAAGCCCTGCTCCATGCTGCCGAGAACGTCGTAAACATCTTTTGCCGCTACATGGTCGCCGCAAAAAGAAAGGCATTGATCCGCAAGCGACAGCGCGTCGCGCATTCCGCCGTCCGCAGTGCGCGCGATGAGTTGGAGACCTTCCTCGTCGATGGTCGCGCCCGCGCGATCTAAAACACTTTTCAGTTTTTTTTCTATATCCGCGACCGACAATCTGTGAAAATCAAAACGCTGGCAACGCGAAATGATGGTCGCGGGCAGTTTTTGCGGTTCGGTCGTCGCAAGAATGAACATGACATGCGCGGGCGGCTCTTCCAGCGTTTTTAAGAGCGCGTTGAACGCAGAGTTGGACAGCATGTGCGCCTCATCGACGATGAAAACGCGGTGCGTCAATTCAAGCGGCGCATAGTACGCCTTCTCGATGAGCGAACGAATATCATCGACACCGTTGTTGCTCGCGGCGTCGATCTCTGTAATATCCGTACAGGAGTCGCTCACGGCGCGGCGGCAGGCTTCGCATTCGCCGCAGGGTTCGCCGTTTTTCGGAGAAAGGCAGTTCACTGCGCGCGCAAGGATCTTTGCCGTGCTGGTCTTTCCCGTGCCGCGCGTGCCGCAGAACAGATACGCATGGGCGGTATGACCCGTGCTGATCTGGTTCTGCAAAATGGTCGTGATATGTCCCTGGCCGACCACTTCGGAAAACACGCTCGGCCTGTATGCGCGGTACAGCGCCCGATATGCCATGCTGCACACCTCCCCATACTATTTCAATTTTATTATAGTATACCACGCGGCACGCTGTCAAAAGATAGCAGATTTCTCCTATTTTGACAAGAAAGCGTTTGACCCGAACGGCCCTGCGTTGTACACTGTAGCTATGGCAAAGGATAAAACGATCTTTATTTGCGGCGAATGCGGCTATGAAAGTCCGAAATGGATGGGCAAGTGTCCCGCCTGCGGCAGTTGGAACACCATGATCGAAGAACAGGCGGTCAAGGTGCGCGAGTCCGCGCAGGGCGGCGTTGTGCAGCATCTGTCCGAAGTGTCCGTCATGCAGTCGAAACGGATCTCTACAGGCTTGTCCGAACTAGATCGTGTTGCGGGCGGCGGACTGCTCTCCGGCATGGTAACGCTGCTCGGCGGCGATCCCGGTATCGGAAAAACCACGCTGCTCATGCAGGCTGCGGATGCGATCGCAAAGAACAGCACCGTTCTTTACGTCTCGGGTGAAGAAAGCGCAGCACAGCTCAAACTGCGCGCGGATCGTCTGCACGTTGAAAGCGATATGCTGCTGCTGTGCGAAACGTCGCTTGAACGAATCCTTGAGGAAGCGCGGCGCGCAAAGTGCAATGTTTTGATCGTTGACTCCATCCAGACCATCTTTTCCTCCGAATCGCAGAGCGCGCCCGGCAGCGTCGGGCAAGTGCGGCTTGCAACGGCGGAACTGACGCGGCTTGCGAAGGAAACGGGAACGATCGTTCTGATCGTCGGTCACGTCACCAAGGACGGCGCGATCGCGGGGCCGCGGATCCTGGAGCATATCGTGGACACGGTGCTGTATTTTGAAGGGGACAGGCACGCCGGTCTGCGGCTGCTGCGCGCGGTGAAGAACCGTTTCGGCTCTACAAACGAGATCGGCGTATTCGAAATGTGCGACACGGGGATGCGGCAGGTGCTCGACCCTTCCCGTCTGTTTCTCTCGGGCGAGCGTGCGCCCGGATGCGCCGTGACCTGTGCGATCGAAGGTTCGAGGCCGCTGCTTGCAGAGGTACAGGCGCTTTTGAATCCAACGGCATTCGGCAGTCCGCGCAGAACGACGGCAGGCATCGACAGCGGCAGGCTGAGCCTCCTGCTCGCCGTGTTGGAGCAGAAAGCGCAGCTGAAGCTCTCCGATAAGGACGTTTATGTGAACGTTGTGGGCGATCTCCGGCTCGAAGAACGCGGCGCTGACCTTGCCGTCGCTCTCTGCATCGTCTCCGCTCTCACCGGAAAAGCACTTCCGCAGGGCACTGCGGCCATCGGCGAATTGGGCCTCACCGGCGAGCTGCGGACAGCGGCGCAGCTGGAAACGCGCATCCGCGAGTGCGTCCGGCTCGGCTATCGCCGCATCCTGATCCCGAAATCTGCGAAGCAATCCCCGGTCGATGGGGCAACGCTGGTTCCGGTTTCCGGAATTCGGGAAGCAATTGATGTGATCCGCTATTGCCCTGAGCTTTGATTTGTGTTATACTTGGATTCGTGCTTATGAAGGATTTCTGATTTTCAGAGATTCGATTGGTGTTTGTGCTCACGGTTCAGCCCGATAGAGCGTCGGGCTCCGACTCCGGCTCCATGGGAGCAAAAAACCGAATATGTACCCGTAGCTCAGCTGGATAGAGCGTTGGACTCCGACTCCAAAGGTCAGAGGTTCGAATCCTCCCGGGTACGCCACAAAAACCCCCGTAAACAGGACGTTTTCGGGGGTTTTGTTATGCTCGCAAAAGCAATTTCTTTACTACAAAATTGCGGAATTTACTACAATTTGTGTGCGGAAGGAGGTGAGTCATGCTTCACGAAACGCTCTGGAAGCCAAAGGGAAAAAGCCATTTACTACATTTTTACTACAATTTCAGTTGCAACAAAGCACATCCAGTGATAACAATGAGAACGATTTGAAAAAGAAAGGAAAACATATGCGAGAAAATGGAAAGCAAAACGCGAACGTTACTTCTCAAGAAAAGCGTGGTGATGGCATTAGCTCATTCCTTCTTAACGCTATTTCTAGTTACTTTGCAGATCAGATAACGGATGCTATGTGGAACAATGTTTTCAATACAAATACGATGGACGCGATCGGTGCATATCTATGGGAATGTTATGATTCGGAAAACTATAATGAGCTTATTGGAGCATTTCGAATGATGTATCTCATCCACGACGTGGAAATGCCAAACATCATTTCGATGATCTTGCAATCCAGCGATCCTGAATTGCTCGAAGCATTCTTTTATGAGTTTCTTTCAGATTTCGATGATTTGAAATTTGAGTACAAAGATAACGGTGACGATAGCGAAAACAAATGAATACGAAAGCATAGGCCGTCGCTTGCATTTCTAATAGGCAGCTTTTCTTAGTGTAAGGAAAGGGATAGATTTCAGGCGCTGTGATTTCATTAGAATCCAGTGGAATCGGTCATAATCCGGAGAGAAAGCATTCTACTCAAGCCCGGTTTGCAAGCTGATAGCTTAAAAGGCGATTGTACTCAAGGCATAATGGTAAAACTTAAGAATCAATTTGCACAGATAAGAGAAGCATCTTCGGATGTTTCTTTTTTATGGAGTGATTGCATGATTGAGATCACTATTTCGGAGCGTGGATGGTGTTTTCTCCTTTCCATCATCCACACATACATATTACCGAGGAAAGGAACGGCTATACGAGTAACAAAAGAAGGAGGCTTCCCAACATGACCAAAGTCATAGCTTTCGCTAATCAAAAAGGCGGGGTGGCGAAAACCACATCAGCTGTTGCATTGGCGCAGTCGCTTGCTATGGAAGGCAAACGGATTTTATTCCTCGACCTTGACCCGCAGGAGAACGCATCAAATACTCTTCGAGTCAATAATACTCCAACTCTATATGACCTGATGAAAGCCCGTATCAGGACGACCGGAAGGAAACCGGTTTTGTCGACCAGCGGATTCCGCTGCACATCAAGGACGGCGTTGGCGATATCTACGGGATGATTCGCAACAAACACATCACGCGATACCAATTCCGCGACACATTGCTCACAGCGCGGGCGGGGGAGTCTGACTATACGCGGTATGACCGTGCAACGGCCGATATGGCCGCAGACTATCTGCTCAGAGAAGCGCGCAACAAGGAAAAGCCGTTTGTGCTGTTTGTGAGCTTCTGTACACCGCACTTCCCTTTGATTGCGCCACAGGAGTTTGTTGACATGTATCCCGACCCGGAAAAGCTGCCGCGTCCTGTACAGTTTGACCCCGGTGAATGGCCGCATCACCCGCTGATCGATGACTACCGGCGCTATTGCGGCACGGATCAGGTAGACGAGGCGGCAGCGCTGAACGGGAGACGCATCTATTATGCGCTGTGCTCCTTCATGGATGCGCAGGTCGGAAAGGTCATGACCGCTTTGCGCGAATCGGGCCTTGCTGAGGAAACCCGCGTCCTTTACTGCGCGGATCATGGTGACACGATGGGTGCACATGGCGTATACTATAAATCGACCATGTATGAGGGGAGCGTCGGGATTCCGATGCTGCTGGCCGGGCCGGACATTCCGGTTGGTGCCACAGTGTCGACCAATGTTTCACTGTTAGACGTATTCCCAACGGTTCTCGACTGCGTTGGCGCAAGGCCTTCCGATAAAGACCGGTGCTTGCCGGGGCGTTCGCTGATTGACATTGCGATCAATGCGCCGGATGAGGATCGGGCGGTTTGCGCCGAGTATTACTCACAGGGCATCTATACGGCAATGTTCATGCTTCGCAACAGAAAGTATAAGTATGTACATTATGTCCATGAACGACCGCAGTTGTTCGACATGGAGAACGATCCGGATGAGTGCTGCGATCTTGCAGCAGATCCCGCATATGCCGAGGTCGTTGCCAGCATGCATGCACAGCTCGAGACCGTGTTCGATCCCGAAGCGCTCGAAAGTGCATCCAAGCAGGCGCAGGCAGAGCTCATGGACGCGCATGGAGGGGAGGAGGAGTTCCTGCGAACCTTTAAGCCCATGCTGTTTTCGCCGATACCCAAAATTGAGTGAAGGAGAGACGGACCGAGTAACATGATACCGCACCTGTCCGTATCCAGCAAGGAGATATTTCTGCATATTGCAAAGCACCAGCCGATCAGCAAAAAGGAGATCTGCGAGGCGCTCGGCAAGCTGACTACGTCGATCAACCGGATGATGGAGCCGCTCGAACAGGCGGGGCTTATTCGGGAGATTGGAATCGGTGATTCCTCCGGCGGGCGAAAACCGCTGCTGTATGGGGTGACGGAGGATCGTTACTATCTGGTCGCGATTAATATTTCCACGCTGTATTACGAGGTCGCGATCGTCCGGCTCGATATGTCGATCGTGTCTATACGCAGGCAGGATATGAATGCCGGGGATCTGCCCTCGCTCGTGTTGGAGCAGATCCTCGGTGTGCTTACACGCATGCTGTGTGAGAACGGAATTGAGAGAAACCGTCTGATCGGATGCGGAGTCAGCGTCTTCAATTCCATCAATCCAAAGGCAAAGCGGATTTCCCGCTCCATTCTGGTCTATACGCATGAGGAATGGTTCAATTGCCCGATTACCGAGATTCTGCAACGCGAGCTTGCCATTCCAATCTTCATTGAAAAGGCTACAAATGCAGCGGCATTGTTGGAATATAACTTCGGCCAGGCCAAGGGGTGCCGCCGAATGCTTTACATTCAATGCGCTATGAACATCCGGGCAGCCGTAATCTCCAAAGGAGAGTTTTTGAATATCGATCCTTTTTATGAGGATGCGCTTGGTCACATGGCGGTCAAATATGATGGCGAGATGTGCCCCTGCGGGCAGCGCGGTTGTGCCAACAACTATGCGACGATTCCAGCGATTGTAAAGACCTATCGTATGGCCGTACATGAGCCATCGGATGAGCGGAATCGCATATCTGTCCGGCAAATGTTTCCCAATATTTGCGAGCTGGCAAAGCGCAACGACGAAACCGCTCAGGCGGTGCTTCTGGAGGCGGCGGGAATCTTTGGTGTTGCTCTGGCAAATTACTATAATCTGTTTTGCCCCGATGTAGTCGTGCTCTCCGGGCTGTTGATGCAGGAGTCTTCCATCTATTATGATGCCGCAACAAAAAAGGCCTTTGAGGGCGTTTTGTTTTCCAACCGGCGGCCGAAAATTCTTCAACCCGGGAGCTTTTCGAATGCGATCACGGTTGGAGCGGCGGCTGTAGCGCTGGAAGGATTGTTTTCATAAAGGCATGATCGCTGCTTCCAACAGTTTCATGAACAAGCCCACGCTCATTCGTCCAGCCGCGGCAGTGGTCCGACAAGTAACCCTGCAGGAATTCCAGCAGGGTTTTCATGCGTTGCGCTCCTTTTAGCCGAAAGACAATGGGGATGTGGATGACGATTTTGTTTTGCTGACGGCGATCCCTCGCGCGGCCAGAAACGCGACCGCCTGCTGCTCGGTGATGAGCTTTGTACGCGAGCCGACCGCTGTGATCTGCTCTGCAGCGGCGGCGCTTGCAAGATAGGCGCAGTCGCGCAGCGGATAGCCGCGGCACAGAGACGTGAGGAATGCGCCGTTGAATGTATCGCCTGCACCCGTGGTATCCGCGACCTCAACGGTAAAGGCAGGCACAGAGACATGTTCGGCCTCGGTAAAGACCTCTGCACCATCCGCGCCCTTGGTCACGACCACAACGGATGGCCCCATGGAGAGGAGCTTCATTGCGCCCGCTTCGATGGAGTTACAGCCGCTATAGCTATAGAGTCCCTCCTCGTTCGGGAAGATGATGTCGGCAAGGGAGAGGAGCTTTTGCTTGGTCTCTTCGCTCATAGGGCTCTGGAGCCGTTCGAGGTCGAACGAGACCTTCGTGCCGAGCGTTCTTGCTCTCTCTGCGACGGGGATGGAGAGCTTCACATGGCTGCCTGTCATCTGTACGAACTGCGCAGAAGCGAGGATCGCATCGTCCACCTCATCGGGGGTGGGGAAGACCGCATCCTGAAAGCAGAGGATCATGCGCTTTTCCCCATCGGGCGCCAGGCAGGTGGTGGTAAAATAGGTGCTCTGGCCCTTGCGGATGGCGCTGCCAGACACATCGATGCCCCGGCCGATGAGGTCATCGAGCGATTCGTGCCCGAAAGCATCGTCGCCCACACAGAGAATCCCCGCGCAGCGCGCGCCAAACCGCGCCGCCGACGCAAGGAAGTTTGCCACCATGCCGCCTGGATAGCGGCCAATGAGCCGCCCCGAGGATTTCTGTCCCGCCTCGGGGAAGTTCTTGACTGCGACCATCAGATCCATGTCCGCGTCGCCAATGCCGAGGATATCAAATCTGCGTGTATCCATTCAGCGTATCCCCATGGCTTCGCGCGCAGCATACACCGCATCCATGTATGCTGCGAGGCGGTTTTCATCGATGGGGTTATGGAGACTGCCGTTTCGGATACATGCGCCGACGCATACGCCGTCGAATGCGTGGAGCAGACCGCCAACGTTTTCCGCATTTGAGCCGCCGCCGCACAGCAGAGGAACACCGGGCAGCACTTTCTTCACACGCTCCGCAAGCTCGATGCTCTCCTCTGCGTGTTTGCCGCACACGAACAGCCCGTTTGCAAGCCCGCCCCATACCGCTTCGGTCGCCGCGATCTCCACGGGCAGCGGGCAAAGGGGGACAGAGTGCGGTTCATAGACGTCCGCACAGATGAACATGGAGGAGCCGAGCTTCCTTTTGAGCTGCTGTACCGCAACACACTGCCCTTCGATGATGCCCGCGGCCGTCAGCTCTGCGCCGCAGTACACGTGCTCCACGCGCACAAAATCCGCACCAACAGCCTCCGCGACCGCGAGGGACATCGGCCCGTCCCAGCAGACGAGCACGCCGAGCAGCAGATCGGGGAATGCGCTTTTGATATCGCGCCCCAGGCGCGTGAGGTACCCGCACACCTCCAGGGCGGCGCCCTGCTTCACCGGGCCGTCATTGAAGTTCTGCAGGATTACGCCGTCCACACCGCCGCGGACGAGCATGGCGACCTCATCGATGAGCCGCGCGCTGATCTCGCCGATGGAAACCCCGCCGCAGCGGATCGAGCCGGGCAGCGCCGCGGGCTGCGCCATGGCAAGGATGGGGTGCTTCTCCAAAAACGATGCCTTCATGCCGAAACCTCCTCTCCGATGCGGCGGAGAAATGCTTTTCCAACCTCATACATCGCCTGCGGGGGAACGACACCCACCTCGGTGATAAACGCGGTGATCAGGCTCGCCGGCACGTTGATGAGACCTGGCGAGCAGAGGTCGATCTTCTCTTTCAGCTCGGGGGCGAGGTGCAACCCGAAATATGCGCTTGCGTCTTCGATGATCTCTCTGCGTTTGAATCCAAAATAGCCGCGGGGGTTCAGCTTGATCAGGCTCGTGGGAACGTACAGCGGCGTGCCGTAGTGGGCGCATGCAATGCCGGTGAGGTCGCTCCCCACGGTGTTCGACACACTCCCATCCGGATAGAAGGTTTCTGCGCCGATAAAGGCTGCGTCAACGCGCGCCACAAAGTGGGCGATGGCAACATCGGGGAAGTAGTGCATCCTGTGTCCCATCCGAACACCGTTTCGCAGAAACTGATGACCACCGTCAAGCGCACGGCTCTCGGGAATATAGACATCGAGCAGCTTGCCGTGCGTTGCGGCCGTTTCCATCATCGCATTGACGGTGCTGGAATAGTCGAACAGGAGAATTTTGTCCATCGGTTCGAGGATCATCCAGCCGTATTCCATGATGCGAGCATTCCAGCGCCGTGCCTCCGCCTGATAGGTGTTGTACGCTTCGGCAACCGCGTTGCAAGCCGCATCGAGAGGAGCATCCGCAAGCGCATCGAGTGGCGCCGTCATAATATGGATGGCGGTCACGATGGCATGGCTAGAGGAGCCACGCTTTTCAATAAAATAGCGGCTCACCTCATGCACGCGGCCGATCAGCGCGGCGCCCGTCAACCCGCTGGCGGCTGCGGTCGATGCCATGTCTCCGAACATGGAGCCGATGGCGCGGATGTTACTCGCCGCCCCGAGCGCGCGGGCGTAATACATGTCGTCAAAGTCCTTCTTTGCATCCTCGGAGAGCCATGAGCGGATGGTCAGCTCCCGCTCATTCATGGGGATATTCTCGTTCAAGACGTTTGCGTCCTCCCTTCTAGGCCTGCTTTTCAAGATACCACTATTATCAAGGCAACCGGAGCAAAAAATCAAGAGCCGGTCAATCAGGATTTGTTATGGAGGAGTAGTAAATCATTTGTCCAATTGCACAGGCAGCATGCTATAATGTCGATACGCGGCGGGAAGACCGTGGGACAGGAGGCGACCCCCATGCAGCGGGAGAGATTGAAAATCGGTGTCGATGTGGACGATGTGCTGTACCTGTGCAATCAGCATGCCATCGACCTGCTTTTCCGGGATCGGGAGGATATGCCCCCGAGCATTTACGATATTACGGGTTGGGGCCCAACGGGCAACATCCTCGATGAACGGATCGCTTTTTTTTCACGCCCCGATTTTGTCGAGAATCAGCCCATCATACCCGGTGCACAGGCCTTCATCCGCGAGCTTGTGAAGCGTGGTGAGGTGTTCTTTTCCACGGCCGTCGGCGCTTCGTGCATGTCTGCGCGTGCGGAAAGGCTGATCAGAGATTTCCCCGAGGTACCCGAGCGCAACATCATGATCGGGGCCAGAAAGGATCTCCTCTCGCTCGATATACTGCTCGATGACGGCGCACACAACATCCTGGGTTCCAGCGCAACGTATCCCGTGCTGTTCCGCCGCCCGTGGAACAACCATCTCACGGGTTTGCTCGCCGTCAATGCGTACGATGATTTTCTGCGCCTTGTCGACCAGATCAGAAAGACGTCCCCAACCGGAACCTGCGACCTCTCCAGGGGCGGCGTGGTTTGCCTCATCGGCCCGTCGGGCAGTGGGAAAACGGCGCTCGTGCACGCCCTCATGCGGGATGCCCGGTTCGATCGACCCATCACGAGTACCACGAGGAAGCGCCGCGGGAACGAGCAGGAGGAGTACCATTATATCTCCCGCGAGGCGTTCCAGCAGGGGCAGGAGGACGGGCGCTTTCTCGAGAGTACTGTCTATGGCGGCGAGTACTACGGCGCAACGCGCGATGCGGTCGACGCTGTCGTTTCTGCGGGCAGGATCGCCGTGATGCCCGTCGATATCTGCGGGGGTATCTCACTCAAAAACGCCTACCCGAACAAATGCCTGCTCGTGTTTTTGAAGTGCGATAGGAGTCGGGCGCTCTACAGCATCCTGCAGCGCGATTGCCCCGAGCAGGAGAAGGTGCTGCGCATACTGAGTCTTGATGCGGAGTATCGAAACGAGGACATTTGCGATTATACGCTTCGCGCCACCGCATCACCCGAAGCCACCGCGGATGTGCTCATGAACATTATCGGATAAACAAAAGGACGGTCAGGCCGTCCTTTTGTTTGTGGTATGATCAATCCTCGAGCAGTTCGCAAAGCGGCTTACCGTCCGCGCTTGGCATGTCGAAGCCGAGGAGCTTTGCGATGGTCGGCGCCTCGTCGACGATGCTGCAGCCGGAGAGCCGCGCGCCCTTTTTTACCCCTGGGCCGCTTAGGATGAACGCCGGTTTCGGCCCCTTCTCGGGCATGTGACCATGGGTGGAGCAAGCGTACTTGTAGTTGGAGTTATCCGCCTTGGCAACGACGAGCTCCGCTGCGGTCTTCGAGGTGAACGAGTATCCGTCCGCACCCTCGATCATAAAGGAGAAATCGCCCGCATTGCGATAGCGCGCTTTGACCTCATCAGCGGTCAGGATTTCTCCAAAGCCGACAGGCTCTTCGGCCTGATAGCGGCGGAGCAGTTTCTGCACACGTTCTTTGAGCGATGCGTCATCCGGGTCTTTCAAATAGACGAACGCGCTGTGCGCTGCGGAGTGGAAGATCGCGTCGTAATCCCTGATGGAGCCGTCCTCGTTCAGACGCACGAGCCCGTCCCGGACGAGCAGCACGTTCGGACTGCACAGGTGATCGACGGGCGTTTGCCCATGGTCGCTTGTGATGACAAAGGTGGTGTCCTCATAGAGCCCTAGCGTTTTGAGCGCATCGACGATTGCACCGAACATCAGGTCCTGTACGAGGTATGCCTGCGAGTAGACACGGCTGCCAAACACGCCATCGCCATGGCGCATGTGGTCGACCATGGAGAGGTGGTGGAAAATTACCTCAGGCTGCCACTTGCGCAGCGTCTCAAGCGCCGCACCATGCGCAAGCAGGTGGAAGTACGGCGAGGCAAGCCCTTTGAGGCTTGTGCCATAGCGCGACCAGACGAGATCGAGCAGCGCCTTCGTGCTGCCGCCTCTGAGAAATGCGTCGTACATGGTGTCTGGCGTACCCTCTTCCGTCCAAGTTTCGTGGAGCAGGTAGTCGCAGTCGATGCCGCCGGTGACGGGCCAGCTGACACAACAGGTGGAGTAGCCGTGCTTTTTTGCAAGCGATACGATGTTCTCCACATCCGGGTCGAATACGGAAGCATCATAATACCATGCGCCGTGCTCCTTGCCCGGCACGAATACTTCATTATTGATGACATGATGACGGTCCGGATAGACACCCGTGAGCATGGATGCATGCACGGTATAGGTGAGCGACGGATAAACGGTGATGATATCCTCCGCGATTGCCGCATTCTCGAGCACGGGGCCAAGGTTTGGCAGCGTTTTCATGAACGGGATGTCTTCCGTTACCATGGAGTCGATGGAAAGCACATAGAGCCTGCGTTTTTTCATGGGTTGATCCTCCGATCCTTCTCTTGCTTCATGATACTGCTTTGTCGTACACGAACACAAGAAGACGCATCAAATCCTGATATCGGTATAAGAAAACAAAATATTGTCCCGTGGATGAGATGAAGCTGTTGATTTAGAGATACAAAGGAACCGCAGAAATCACAGCACAGATAACACCGTCTATTGAATCGGTAATTCTATTCAGATTGGAATTCAAAATGAAACAGGATAGGGTATGGTTCCTGCACTTTGCCAAATATATTTCTTTTTTGCATCCGATATTTAAACAGTGTCAGGACTCTGTTCTGATTAGCGTCATGTCGGCCTAATTGCGCTAATCAGGAACCCATTATGAAATGTCGAGCTTGGCGTTGAGCTTTTCGTAAATCGAGCGGATCCATGCCCCGTTTGACAGCATAGCGGCGCGGCGCAGGTCAAACCATTTTGCACCACAGGTCTCGCGCTTGTCGGTTTTGATCTCCGCGTTCTCATCCGCCTCAAGCAGATATGTGAGGTTGAGGTGCAGGTGCGAAGGAATGTAGCTGGGGTCTTTATAGTACCCGCTCGTTGCGATGATCTCGAGCGAATAGATATCCCCGTATGCGGGGCGAATGGAGGAAAGCCCCGTTTCCGTCTGCGCCTTTTTGAGGGACAGGCCGATCAGATCGTGCGGCTCGGTCGCGTGACCGCCTGTCCATGACCAGGAACGATAGATGTTGTGGAAGATCATCAGCACGCGCGTGTGCGAACCGTTCACAATCCATGCCGAGGCAGTGAAATGGGCAAAGGAATCGCGCGAAAACAGCGTTTCGGGATAATGATCCAGAAACGAGAGCATCCTCTGCTGGTCGGCGACCTCCTGGTCGTTGTACGGCCGGAACGCCGCGATCTCATCACGCAATGCCAAATCGGTGTCCTCCTTAACAATACATATTATATCGCAGCGGACAGATATTTTGCAACCTTCTGTGCGCGCGCTTGACAGGAGCGCCAAAAAATAAAATAATGAGATCAAATTACAATGAGGAAGTGGATGCTTTCATGCTCGATGCAAAGGTCGATACGCTGCTTGCAGTAACGGAGACGCTCAATTATACCAAAGCGGCGCAGGTTCTTTCGCTCACCCAGCCTGCTGTGAGCCAGCACATTCGCCAGCTGGAATCGGAGTACGGCGTGCAGATTTTCCGGCGCGGGGAAAAGCCCCTCGCGATGACGGAGGAGGGCAAGATTCTCGTGCAGTATGCGCGGAAGCTCAAGAACCTCCATGCCCGCATGGTGCAGCAGATCGAGAACGAGCGCAAACGCCTAAGCCAGCTCGTTGTCGGAATGACGCCGACCGCCCGGAGCAGCGGTATGGCTGAGCTGTTGGCGAAGTATGCGGATAAAAGCCATTGTGCTCGTGTACACCTGTACACGGCCGACGGCCGCACGCTGCAGTCCATGCTAAAGAGCTACGACCTCGACCTTGCGATCATTGAGGGGAGCGTTTCGGAACAGGAGTTCTTCTGCCTGCCGGTGGAGACGGACCAGCTGTTTGTTGCGGTGTCGCCGGAGAGCCCCCTGGCAAGGAAGAGCGTTGTCACGATCGAGGACCTTAAGCAGCGAAAGCTCATCCTGCGTGATGCTTCGTCGGGCACACGGGCGGTGGTCGAGAACCTGATGCGCCAGCTCTTTGAAGTCATTGATTCGTTCGATATCATCATGGAGATTGACAGCAACGAGGCGATCAAAGCGCTCGTAAAGAAGAACTATGGTGTGAGCATCCTCTCCGAACGCTCCTGCGAGGAAGAGATTGCGGCGGGCACGCTGGTTTTGCTGCCGATGGAGAACAAGCGCATGGTGCGCGAGGTCAACCTCGTGTGCCTGCCCGAGGCGAAGGATACGGAGACGGTACGCGATCTTGCAAAGCTCTATGCGGAGATGCACCGCAGGCAAAAGCACAGATAAGGTAGCGCGGGCGAGTGGATATCCCGCCTGTTTCCCCGTGGGAGGATTGACAAACAAATCCTTATCAACCGTGTATGATTCGTTATACCTCCTTGCCCCGCAGAATCCACCTTGCTACGATAGGGGTGACTTCAAAAGGAGGATTTACACAATGAAGAGATTCGCATGTCTGATGATTGCGGTTTTGATGGTCGTGGCCATGGTTGGCTGCGTCAAGAAAGTGCAGCCCGAGACGGAACCCACGGCAGCTCCCGCAGTCACGGAAGCGCCTGCCGAGCCCCAAGCTACGGAGGAGCCCGCCGGGATGCAGCCCATCTCCGAGAAGGTGACGATCTCCGCTTGGTATACGTTTGGCAACAAGAACGAGGAGAACTTCCTTGCCGCGATTGCCGACTTCAACGCCAGCCAGGATTTCATTACCGTCGAAGCCACCCAGCAGACCTGGAATGAGATCGACGCGAAGATCATGGCTGCACTGAAGGCTCAGAACCCGCCGGACATCATCTTCTGCAGCGATGCCGCCACCACCAACAACTATGTTGATATGGACGTTGCTGTTGATCTGCTCCCGTACATCACCGATCAGAACATCGGCATTGCGGATTTCGATGATTATAATGCAGGCATCATCGCCGAGGCACAGCAGTGGGATGGCCATATGTATATGCTGCCGATCTCCCGTACCGGCGAGGTCATGTATTACAACGCCGACTTCTTTGCGGAGAACAATCTGAGCGTTCCCACCACCTGGGAAGAGCTGGCCGCGCTCTGCGAGCAGATCAATACCCTTACTGGCAAAGCGGCGCTCGGCTCCGATTATCTGGATGAGAACTATGTTGACATGGTCACCCAGATGGGCGGCACCTACATCGATTACGCGAACAAGGCCGCCAACTTCGATTCCGAGGAATCCCGCACGGCGCTCGGTTACTTTAAGGACCTCACCGACAAGGGCTACCTGCGCCTCAAGGGCGATGACAACAGCCTCTGCACGCCGTTTGCAGCGGAGCTGATCTACATGGTCATGGGCACTTCCGCGAACTACAGCAAGCTGTTCTCCAACTATGGCATCACCTTTAACGTGGGCGTTGCCGAGCTACCGACCGTTGCCGACACGAATACCGATTATGTCACCATGTGGGGCGTCAACGCCGTCGTTCTCAAGTCTGACGAGCTGCGCCAGCAGGCCGCTTATGAGTTCCTGAAGTTCTGGACCACGGCGGACTATCAGGCAACGTGGGGTATCGGCTACGATGCAATGCCGGTTCGCAGCAGCGCGATCGAGTCTGAGTCGTATCAGGAGTACCTGAAGGGTGCCCTCTCTACCGCCGTCCTAGTTGAGGAATACGATCGCCTTGGCTACCAGCCCGCCGCCACCGGCGCCAAGGCCGCGAACAACGCTATCGCCGCGTGCATCGACGAGGTATTGCTCGGCACGCTGTCCATCGACGACGCGATTGCGCAGTACAAGGCAGATGCGGATGCCGCGCTCAACGGCTGAGAAATCTTTACAGACTGTACAACATCTTTTGCAGAGCGCTTTCCTGTTGCGGAAGGCGCTCTGCGATAAACAAGGAAAAATACGCCTGCGACGGCAGAACGGAGAAAACAGATGCAGATTCGCTTGGAAAACCTTTTGAAGCAGTTTGACGCGACCACCGCGGTGGATCGCGTGAACATCCTCTTTCGCGAGGGGGGCTTGACCGCATTGCTGGGGCCCTCCGGCTGCGGAAAATCCACCATTCTGAACATGATCGCAGGCATCCTTCCGCCGACCGAGGGCGCGATCTACTTCGGCGATCATGACGTTGCCAAAGTGCCCATGGAGAAGCGCGGAGTAGGCCTCGTCTTTCAAAACTACTCGCTCTATCCGCACATGACTGTGCGTCAAAACATCTGTTTCCCGTTAGAGAGCCGCAAGGAAATGAAAAAGACAGCGCGGGAAGCGCGCGCCCTTGAGCTCGCAAAGCTGGTACGTGTCGAGGAGCTCATGGACCGCAGGCCCGGCCAGCTTTCGGGAGGACAGCAACAGCGCGTTGCCATTGCAAGGGCGCTTGCGAAGGAGCCACGCATCCTGCTGCTTGACGAGCCACTCTCGAACCTCGACGCGCGGCTGCGCCTTGAGATGCGGGAAGAGATCCGTCGCATCCAGCAGGAGACGCACGTTACCACCGTGTTCGTCACACACGATCAGGAGGAGGCCATGTCCATCTCCGACGAGGTTGTGTTGCTCAAGGATGGCCGTGTGCAGCAGGTTGCTGCACCGCAGGTGCTTTATGATGAGCCTGCCAATCTCTTTGCCGCCACGTTCCTCGGAACACCGCCAATCTGTATTGTCAACGGTGTTGTCGAAAATGGAATGGTCCGCGCCGGGGAGGATACCGTGTGCATTGCGGGCGTGGAAACGCTCGAAAACGGCAGATCTATCTGCCTCGGACTGCGCTGCGAATCGCTCCGCGTTGCCAGGGCGGACGAGGCCAGCGATCTTACTGCAGTGATCCGCAGCAAGTATGTGATCGGCCGCGATGCGCTCGCCATTTTCGAGCTCGATGGCCAGATTGTGCGCTTTTACCTCCCGGAGGAGATTGCACACATTGCCGAGGGAGACAGCGTGCCGCTCCGCCTGCGCAACAAGGGCGTCTATGTGTTCGATCGTGAGAGCGGCGAACGGCTGGTTTGAAGGGGAAAACCATGACAGGAAAACGCAAGAAGAAAAAATCGGATGTCCCGATCACGGTGAGAACGTTTCTGGAGCCGTTTTTGTATGCCTCCCCGTTTCTGCTTATCTGCCTGACGTTCACCGTTTGGCCGATCATCAATGTGTTTCTCACGAGCTTTTACGAGAGTTACAATTTTATAGACAACACCTATCAATCGGTGGGCTTTGAAAACTTTCAAAAGCTCTTCGCCGATCGGTATTTCCTGTCCTCCCTCAAGAATACGCTGCTCTATGTGTTCATCACAGTGCCGGTGTCGACGGCGTTTGCGCTACTGTTTGCTACCCTGCTCAACCGCAAGATCAAGCTCGGAGGTCTGTTCCAAACGGTCTACTTTCTACCGCTGGTTACCTCGAGCGTTGCGATCGGCCTCGTTTGGAAGTATATGTTCAACTCCGACTACGGCGTCATCAACAGCATCCTGCAGTTCTTTGGCGCGAAGGGGCTCATGTGGCTGCGACAACCCAATCACGCCCTCGCCGCGCTCTGCGTATTCGGCATCTGGAAAGCGATGCCGACCTCGATCATCATGTTCTTGTCAGGCTTGCAGTCGATCGACCCGAGATACTATATTGCCGCGCAGCTGGATGGGTCGAGCGCTTTCAAACGCTTCCGCAGGATCACGCTGCCGCTGCTCTCGCCGACGGTAGCACTCGTTCTGTGCACGCGCGTTATCAGCGCTTCCAAGGTGTTTAACGAGGTGTTCGTGCTTTGGAACAGCGAACCGGGGCCTGCGCGCTCGTTGTATACGGTCGTGTTCTATATCTATGAGTCGTTTTTTAAGAACTGGCAGATCGGGCTTGCCTCTGCGGCAGCGCTCGTGCTGTTTGTAATCGTGTTTGTACTCACACTCGTGCAGCTCTTCGTGCAGAAGAAGCTCGTATTCTACAAGTAAGGGGGCGGCTGCTATGGGTAAGAAGGTCGTTACGGAAACGCTCACATATGCTGTGCTCATCATCGGCGGGTTGTTCATGCTGCTGCCGTTCATATGGATGATCCTGTCCTCACTGAAGACGATGCCCGAGATCATGGCGATTCCGCCGAAATGGTTTCCCGCCGATCCGCAGTGGGGCAACTATGCCGAAGCCATGGTAAAGGCGCCGTTTGCAAGGTACTTCCTCAACTCCGTCATCGTTACGGTTGGTGCGGTCAGCCTGCAGACATTCCTCTCTATCATGATGGCCTATGCGACGTCCCGCTTTGAGTTTCCGGGTCGCAATGCGATCTTTGCGATGTTCCTCGGCCTGATGATGGTGCCGTATGAGATGCTGCTCATCACGAACTATGTTTCCATGACGCGGCTGCAATGGCTCGATACGTTCTATGCGCTCATTGTTCCGAACGCAGCGAGCGTATACTATACTTATATCCTGAGGCAGAACTTCCTTGGCATGCCCGATTCGTACTACTATTCCGCGCGCCTCGATGGTGCAGGCAGTTGGAAGTATCTCTGGCGCGTCATGGTGCCCATGAGCAAGTCGGCAATCATGACCGTCGTACTGCTCAATGCCATTGGCGAGTGGAACTCGTTCATGTGGCCGATGATCGTCACCAACAGCGATGCCCTGCGCACCGTGCAGGTGGGGCTTATCACATTTAACAACGATACGAGCTCCCGCTACGATCTGCTCATGGCGGCTGCAACGGTCATCATCACTCCGCTGATGACGCTCTTCATCGTGGCAAGAAAACGCATCGTGTCCGCATTCTCGCGCGGTGGCATCAAGGGGTAATACGGAAATGGAACAACAAATGCGTTATTCCGTCGCACTGTTCGATATCGACGGAACGTTGCTCGACTCCGCTGCGCTCTGGGAGGATGTTCCGGCACGATACATGGCGCAGCGTGGCATCGCCATCGATGAGCAGATCGACGGGATCATATCCAGAATGGGCTTTTCGCGCAGCGCCCGCTATCTGCAGGAACGGTATATTCCCAATGAGGATCCGCATGCGGTCATGGATGCGTTCTGCGCCATCGCAGCGGAGAAGTATAGAAACGGCGTGAAGGAAAAGCCCGCGGCCGTCGCATATCTGAACCATCTGTGCGGAAAGGGCGTCCGCTGCGCGGCGGTCACAAGCAACATGCGGGATATTGTTTTGCCCGCGCTCGAGAAGCTGCACATGCTCGAGACCCTCGACAGCGTTACGAGCATCTACGATATCGGCATGGATAAACGCTCCCCCAAGCTCTTCCACTTCATGGCAGAGAAACTGGGGGTTGCTGCCGAAGCATGCGTTGTGTTCGAGGATGCGCTGTTTGCCGCAGAGAGCGCGAAAAGAGCGGGCATGTGTGTCATTGGTGTGTATGACCGGTGCGCCGACGCACTTTGGAACCAGCTCTGCGAAACGGCGGACCGCTCCATTTTCTCCTATGAGGAATTGATTGAGCAGGATGTATTCGATTGACCGGCGAATACTGTTGATATGTACCGCGCGCACATCGGAAAGCCGTATCACCGGCCGCTGAGCCAGCCCTACTTGCGACATGGATGCACATGCGGGTGAGTGCGGAAGCTCCGTTTCTCTGCTTTGATGGTGTCCCCTGGGATGGATGTGCCGGAGGATGGACGCAAAGCGCGGCTGCCTCATCGCAAGCGGGTGCAGTGGGACGATTCTGTCAGGGGCGGCCCCGGAAGCACCGGTTCATACCCGTTTCCCGTGCCCTGCCCGCGTTGCCGGGCCGGCGGAGCCGCACGGTGTTTTCCACTGTGATACGGGCAGGAATGCCGCTGCTGTAAGCGAGCATGGGATACACATTACAAAACTGAGCGAAAGGTGGGGGATTCTCATTGCTTTGGATACAAGAGCTATTGACCTGTCTGCGGGAGTTTAATACGGTGTCTTGTGTTTTCCGGCTGTTGATTGCGGCCCTTCTTGGCGGCGCGATCGGGCTGGAGCGCGAGCGGCATGGCCGGGCGGCCGGCCTGCGCACACACATTCTCGTCTGCATCGGCGCGACGACGGCCGTGGTCGCCGGACTGTTCGTTTCCTATCGGCTCGGCTTCTCCAACGATCCGCTGCGCGCGGGGGCACAGGTCATTTCCGGCATCGGTTTTCTCGGAGCGGGGACGATCCTGATGCGCGATGGAAATCACGTCGTTGGGCTGACCACAGCGGCAGGCCTTTGGACCACGGCCGCGATCGGACTCCTCGTCGGTACCGGCTTTTACGCGCTGGCGGTTGTGGCCACGGGCATCGTCATCGCGGCGATGGTGCTGCTCGGCAAGACGGAGGCGCAGAAGCGCCGCAGGAACAGGAGCCGCAGGTTTTATCTGGAGGTGCAGGACGTGGAGCATGTGCAGCCGCTTGTGGATATCCCCAATATCGATCGCGTGCAGATCGTGGCGGCACGGAGCGGGCTGCCGGAACAGGTCGGCCTGTACATCACGCTCGGGCCAAAGCGGGACCCCGCCGGTGACGCTGCTTTTCGCGAAACCCTGCTGGGCTTTGCCGGCGTGGCATTCGTCATGCCGGATACGGATGATTTCTGACGGCAGCAAGCGAATGTATGCTCTTTCCGCAGCCACAGCATGCGGAAAGAGGATTGGGAGAGAACAACAAAAAACGCATAGACAAATACCTCGCCACAGCTTGTGGGGGAGTTATATTCCCTTCGGACAGCGCCGCGGAAGGTGGCAAAAACATCCGCTAAGGGGTATTACGTAAGATGAGACATAGGAGCTTGCGTTCACGAAAGCAAGCGTCGTTAGGTGCTTGTTTAGTTAAGGGCTTATAGCCCATGTATAACCCATACGTTTTACGGGTGACTGCGATTCTGTAAATGACGATATGACCAGACCGGCCAAAAGCGTTTGCATAATCGAGATCAGATTCTCTCACGATACGACGTATTGTCTTGTAAAGAGAGCGCGTGTTATTGGTTTATATTATAGAACATTATTACTACAATTATACTACAATCTACTGACAAAACATGATAGAAAAGCCTTGGTTTTGATGAGCATGGTGGACATGATAAATGCTCAAAAATGGCTAAAATAGGCACTTTTTCAGATGATGCGGGGGATTGCAGACGATTCAATTTGTAAGCCTCCGACTCCAAAGGTCAGAGGTTCGAATCCTCCCGGGTACGCCAGAGAAAAAACAACCTTTGTCTGCTGTCTGCTTGGATAAAGGTTGTTTTTTGTGCTTTTAGGGTAAAAACAGGTCAAAGCTGTATAAAGCCGAGCGAATAGGGCTTTGAGATGGCAACTATAGCTGCTGTTTTGGAGCCAATTCTTGTTTGCCGGCACCAAGAAAAATGCCGAAAACGGCCTCAAAAAGCCGGCGTGCTTTCTTCTCTTCTTTTGTACTGCAAAGAAATCGACCTTCGACATATGGGCAGGTTTCGAACCGGTTTATGATTGCTCGTTATTGTGGCAAACACTTTCCCATGTTAAAATGTTATCGTAGAATTGTAAGATTTCACGGTATAAAATGCCCGTTATTAAAACCTGAATCGTATGTGAATTTTCAGAGAATTACTGAGAGGTTTTCACATTTCCCTGCGTCTAATAGGTGAAAGCATAAAAAAACACCTTTCGGGAAGGAGACAGTCATGGATAACGGTGCAAGTAGCTACCGCCGTTTTCTTGACGGTGATGACAATGGGCTTGTCGAAATCATAAGATCATATAATGACGGATTGACCTTGTACTTAAACAGCTTTGTTCATAATCTCTCTGTTGCGGATGAGCTTTCCGAAGATGTATTTGTTAAAATCGGAGTTAAGCGACCGCATTTTTCAGGCAGAGCCTCTTTTAAGACCTGGCTGTATGCAATCGGCAGAAATATGGCCATGGATTATATCAGAAAGCCCTCAAGCAAAGCGCATATCTCGATTGATGCGTGTGCCGAGCAGGCTGATGAAGATAGAATCGAAAAAGAATATCTAAGGGAAGAACAGAAGATTATGCTGCATAAAGCCATGTACGGTCTAAAGGCCGAATACAGGCAGGTATTATGGCTGATATACTTTGAAGATATGAGTATAAGGGAAGCTGCTGTAATCATGAAAAAATCAGTCCGCAGCGTTGAAAATCTTGTAAGCCGGGCAAGATCGTCTCTCAAGTCAGAATTAGACAGGACGGAGTATTTTTATGAAAGCCTATGAAGAAAAGTCGAAAAGCGTATTTGATAGAATTGAAGCAGAAAGAGAACATATAAAAAAGCGCAACAAAACCGTCGTTAAAATGATTGTTCCGTCTTTGTGCCTTTGCGGCGCTGTGATAATTGCAATTGGCTTGTTTAATGGCGGACCGTTCGATCAGTTTCAAATGCAGCCGAGCAACAATGTGACAATCGATGATGAACACCTGGCAGTCAATGTAACGATTGAAAATGAGCAGCCTCCTGCAATTGAGAGTATTCGTGTGGTGGATGCTGCAAGATATGCCGCGCTGTCTTCGGATTGCATGGTAGCACCCGGGCCCGGCGACGTCTTCCTTGACCATGATGTGTATATGGCGATGGAGGATACTGCAACTGACAGAGAATACTTCTTTGTTGAGCTACAAGCTTTTAATGATGTCGGTGCAACAAGGCTGGGCACGGTAGACAAATATATATATAAAGGTAAAACGATCGCTGAATGGAGAGAATTGGCGGATCTTCAAAACGAGGCGTACCCGTATAGCGAGTATAACCGCGATCACGGCGGAAATGTAACGAAAGAAGAATACGACGCTGTTGTTTCCGAGGCTAAGCTGCTTGATGCCATAGCAAATTCTGATGAGGCAGCACTGGAGTACACTTCTAAATATGAGGCTGAATACTCCGACAGCGAAAAGCTGCGATTAGAAGCAATCAATAACGAGTGCTCAAGGCTCGTGGATTTGGGGTATGACGCAAAGATAATTGAAACATGGACATATGCGGGTGTGGGCGAAAAGCAAACAAGAACGGTTCTCGCCGGGCTTTTCACAAAGGCACAGATAAAAAGACTGCAAACGGACGATGCAAGCCCTGATATCGGGATTTGTTTATCGTGGATGAGGAACGGTGATGGGATTGCGGAGTTTAATAAAACAGAATGGAAGCAGAATGTGTTTCATGGTGTGGAGCTCCACAAATGAACATGGCCGGCGTACCTGTTTGCTTCACTTGCCTTAAAAATGCACCTTTGGGGTGTGCTTATATGGAAAAACCCCCAGAGCAGCAATGTTTTTCGGGGGGGCTTTGAAGCATGCTTTCCGCCGCATTTCATTGCAGCCTTGACGGTATTTGTCGGGATGGGTTCCTTCTCCTTCACGGCTCGTGCCCTTTTCGGCTTGAAAGGCCATGTCGCGTGTTTGAGCGCGCCCTTTCGTTCGTGCGCTGCGGAAGCGAAAGCGCTCGCGCCCTCCTCCCCGCTTGCCACGCCGTGTGCTCCTGTAGTACAATGCAGAGAGTTATCCGTAAGCTATCACGAAAGAAGGGATCCCCGTGCGGTCCGACTGGAAATTCTCCGAAATCCCCTATCGTCGTCCCGACATCGACGCTTTTCAGCAGCGCTATCATATGCTTTGCGAAAAGCTGTCCTGGGCAAAGAACTTTCAAGACGTTCAGGGAGTCATCCGCGAACGCAGCGAGCTGAACCAGCAGATTGCGGCCATTGAAACGCTGCTCTATGCACGGGCGTATCATGATGCGACCAATGCGTATTATCAGGAAGAGTTTCAAACCGTACTTCCGGAACTGGCCGCTTTGGACACTGAGACGCTTTCCACAGCCATTGCGAACAGCCCCTACGCCGCCGAGATCGACGCTGCCTATGGGCCGCAGTTCCGTCTGCTGCTGCAGAAGGACGTCAGACTGCGCGCTAAGGGGAAAGCGGAACAGGTACGGCTTGCAGAGCTGGAAAGCGCCTACCAGCAAAAGAGAGCCACGCTCAGATATATGCTGCGCGGCGAGGCTGTCAGCGGCGGAAAACTCTTTGAATTGTACGCCTCCCCGGATCGCGCGCTGCGCAAAGACGCCTTTGATGCAGAACGCCAGACATACCTTGCGCACACGGACGAATTTGCTTCTTTGCTCAAAGAGCTTGTACAAAAACGTCATGCGCTCGCTCAGGCGAACGGCTTTTCCGATTACATGGAATACGCCGCAATCGCGAACGTTCGGCTGGATTACGGCCACAAGGAGCTGCTCGCGTTCTGCGATGCGGTACGCGAACATATCGTGCCGATCTATCTGCGTCTGCAGCAGGAGCAGCGGGAACGTCTGGAGCTTGACGTTCTGTATCCCTACGATGCAGCGCTGTTGTTCCCGGACGGCAATGCAAAGCCCGTCACCGGCGAAGCTGCGCTTGCGGACGCCGCCAAAACGATGTACCACGGTCTGAGCCCCGAGGCGGGCGCGTTTTTCGACGAGATGGTACGGCACGAAATGCTGGACGTCGCGGGATCGGACAACAAGATCTCCGGCATGGGATTCTGCACGCTCCTACCCTGCGAATGGAAAATGCCGTTTGTCTTTGCAAACAGCAGCGGCACAGCGAGCGACGTCAGCGTATACACGCACGAGCTCGGGCATGGTCTGCAAGGCTATCTCAGCATGCGTGCGCAGACCCTTGACGACTATTTCGGCGGCGGGCCGGATCTGTGCGAGGTGCATTCCAAGACCATGGAGCTGTTCTCCTACGAATACGCGCCGCTGTTTTTCGGCGAACAGTCGGAACGGTTCCTGCTGGAGCATCGCTACCAGGCGGTCAAAGAGATCTGTGCGTTCTCGGCAAGCTACGTCTTTGAATCGTGGCTATACAGTCACATCGATGCGTCGATCAGCGAGTGGGCGGAGGCGCACGATCGCATTTCAAAATCCTTCGGACGCGCACAGAACAATGCATCCTGGCGCGAAGATACGCTTGCGGGATCCGCTTTATTCAGCGATATGGCGATCTATATGTTCCCGTTTTATGTGATCAGCTATGCGCTTTCCGCTATGGCTGCGCAGCAGCTCAAAGCGGCGTATGACAAAGACCCGCGAGACGGCTGGGCGCGGTATTATGCGCTTTGCGCCGCGGGCGGAAGTCTGTCCTACAAGGAGGCCATGCTTTCCGCAGGACTGCGTCTCCCCTATTTGCCGGAGACCGTCGCGGAGGTCGCCGCGCAATTCCGGCGGCAGCTTTTCTCTGAATAATAACGAAAAACGGGGCTGCCGATCTGTGTGCCGGCAGCCCTTTCCCCTGCATGCAGCAAATGAAAGCGAGGATCGATATGGAACAAAGCGTTTCTGCCCGGCCGGAACTTCAGCCATTTCTGGATGCGGCGATATGTCTGACCGCTCTGCCTGCAAAGAACAAAAAACGTCTGCTGGCGCTCTACTATCTTGCGGAAAAGATCGATGGCGAACGCGACTATACGGAGATGGAGATCAACGATCTCCTGAACGCTTGGACCGCATTCCACGATCCCGCGACGCTGCGGCGCGAGCTGTACAACAAGCGTTTGCTGAACCGCACGAAGGACTGCTCCCGCTACTGGAAAGCGGAGAACGTCCCGCCGGTCGAAGCGTTTCTTGCGGAGAACATCTGACGGTCCTATTTGCCGTTTGGGCAGTCCGTTCGGACAGAATCTGGCGTTTCAAACCCGGCTTGCCCGGCACGGAAGAACCCGCGCCCTATCTCACTGCCCGCCGTCAGTTTGTCACTGTGATCTTTGTCAGCCCATGCGGTGAATCCGATTTTTTCCCGCGAAACACCGAAAGCATACATGTTGTTATGTTCTTGCGGAAGAGTGTTTCCAAATATTCTTCGCAATACAGACAAGATAAACAGAATCAGAAGTTCAACACAAAGAGATATTAGGAAGTGATCCCTGACGTGTTGACGAAGCACAATTCAGATTTCAACGAATCCACGGAAGAATTCTACAAGCTGATGAAAGGGTTGATTTCCAGTGCGTAAGGTTGATATGTACTGGATGTCCAATGATGATTGGTGGGAATTCAAGGATCACATTCCTACCATCAAAGACGATGCGCCACTTGAAGCTAAAGTCAGTTATGCTAGATATTTAGAACAAACAAGAGATAAAGCATCCTGAAAAGGGTGCTTTTTCATGTCTGCAAGTTACAGGCAAGTTATAAAGTGCAGTTTCTTCGAGGCTTTTGACCATTTTCGTGACATCATCAAAATGATAATCAAGTTAAACTTAGCAAGAAAGCAACTGTTCGATATTTCCGAATGGTTGCTTTTTTAATACAAAGAAAGGATGATGTGCAAATGAAAAGGTGTTGAATCGAGTGGATCAAGGCGGCTGGAACGTCTATCTGGAATGCACGGACGCAGAGCTTGCGAAAAAGGCCGCTGATTGGGCGGTGAAGATCGCGAACAGCAAGAACTACGGCTATTCACGCGGCGTATCATTTTCGCTAACGCGGATTCCTCCGTGCAAAATACGTTCAACTGTGATATAATAATCAATACATCGATTCGAGACGCGCGGCATCCCCCCCCTCATCACCGTTTCGCCGCATCCCCCATCGGAACGTCCCGTCAGGACATGACTGCCATGAGACAGAACGCGCAAGATATAAACCGCGAAGAGCGGGTCGCCGCATTGGCCGACGAGATCCTCACGCTGTCGCGAGACCGGCTGCTGGTGCATTTTCGCTATCTAGATCGGGCGATCGCCGGTTTGCCCTTTTCACCGAACTGTGACGCTACGTTCACTACGGACGGACGGCGGCTCTATTATAACCCGTGGTTTGTCCTGTCTCTGTATCAGGGAGAGGATACCGTCGTTTCCCGCGATCTTCTGCACAGCATTCTGCACTGCGTATTCCGGCACAATCTGATCGGCCGGGACGTCGATCGTCCCGCATGGGATCTTGCCTGCGACGTCGCGGTCGAGAACGCCATCAATGCGCTTTCCTGCGACTGCGTCAGGGCGCGGCGTTCCGAGCGGCAATCCGCGTTGATCGCTTTGTTGAAAAATGAACTGCCAGCCCTGACGGCGGAACGCATTTACCGTTATTTGCTGGATCACAGCATCGATAAAGAAACGCTTGCAGCGGAACGCGCCGCTTTTTTAGGCGATAGTCACGGCGCGTGGTATCACGCGGGCTCTGCCGGCGGCGCGCCTGCGCCCGATCTTGATCTCGAGCAGCTATGGTCCAAGATCTCAAAGCGAATGCACACGGAGCGCACGCTGCTGCTCGGTGAAGAGGACGCCATGACGCAGAACCTCAAAAGCCTGCACCGTGCGCGCTGCAATTACACGGAATTTCTGCGCCGTTTTGGCGTGCATGGCGAGGTCATGCGCCTGTCGGACGAAGAGTTCGACAACAATTACTACACCTACGGCCTTTCGCTGTACGGCAACATACCGCTCATCGAACCGCTCGAATACCAGGACGAGCACCGCATCCGTGATCTCGTGATCGCGATTGACACCTCCGGCAGTGTAGAGGGCGCAGTGGTGCAAAAGTTCGTGCAGCACACGCACGATATTCTTGCGCGGCAGGAGAGTTTTTCTGCAAAGGTGAACCTCTATATTCTGCAATGTGATGACAGGATTCAGGACGCTGCATATATTCAGAGCAAGGAGGACTTCGATCAATACCTTGCGCATATGCAGATCAAAGGGCTCGGCGAGACAGATTTTCGTCCGGTGTTCGCTTACGTTGACGAGCTTCTTCTAAAGAAAAAACTGAGGAATTTGCGCGGGCTGCTCTACTTTACGGACGGCAAGGGGATCTTTCCCGCGGAGCGGCCGCGATATGACACGGCTTTTATTCTGCACAACGACGGCTTCAGCGACGTTTGGACACCGGACTGGGCGATGAAGCTCTATCTTTCGGAGGACGAGATTTTAGATGAACGTTTCGGAAAGTGATATTACCGCGCGGCTTGACGGTACGCGTCTGCGCGAGGGCGCTTATGCACAGGATCTCTCTTTGACGGAGATCCGCATTCCGGAGGGCGTTACGGACATCGGCGAGGTCGCTTTCTTTGGATGCTCGAATCTGCGCGAAATACAGTTTCCCGAAAGTCTGCGCTTTATCCGCGAAGAAGCGTTCGGCGAAACGGGGCTTTTGCGCGTCACCGTGCCCGCGCGCACGGAGCTGATCGCAGAAAAGGCGTTTTTCTCGTGTGACTCTCTCGCGAGGATCGACGTGCTCTCACCGGACTGCACGCTGGAACGCGATGCGTTCGGCAGCTGTCGCAGCCTGTTGGAGGGGTTCGTCGCCAAGGGCTACCCGGACAAATACCGTCAGCCGGAAGAACTGCTGTACACGCTGCTCTGGTGTACCTGTCCCGAACGCCACCGTTCGGAGACAAACGAACACGCCAGACGCTTCATTCGGGAAAACGAAGCGCTCATCATGGAAAAGGTTCTGAAGTTTAACAACGTCGCCGCCATGAACGGGATCTCCAAACTGCATCTGCTGCGTCCCGAAAACATCAACAGCTATGTCGCTGCGGCAAACCTGAATCACCAATCCGAGATCGTGGCACTTCTGCTTGCGGAAATCGAAACGCGTGATCCATTTGAGGAGTTTACATTATGAACATTTCTGAAGCAAAAGAGCAGGTGCTCTATACCATGGAAGCGTATTCCGCAAAGGACGAATGCGGCAACTATCTGCTCTCGCCGGAGGAGCAGCGCCCGCTGTTTTTGATGGGTCCTCCGGGGA
>ERZ1026844.400-NODE-400-length-33176-cov-9.444431_pt1 | contig 33176 bp, 44 predicted proteins | sample MGYA00380152_ERZ1026844 | MGnify/ENA primary metagenome ERZ1026844 (study PRJEB33269, sample SAMEA4719788) | human gut metagenome | biome: human-associated habitat; feature: organic feature; material: feces | place: Cameroon | collected 2013-10 ... | reverse complement strand
CTTCCGGGCCAGCGGGACCGGTTTCTCCGGTGTCGCCTTTGGGGCCCTGCGGACCGGTCGCTCCCGGAGCGCCATCCGCGCCGGGATCACCCTTCTCGCCTTTTTCGCCCTGCGGTCCTTCCGGGCCAGCGGGACCGGTTTCTCCGGTGTCGCCTTTGGGGCCCTGCGGACCTCGGAATGGGATCGGTTCGGACCAGTCGCCGGAGGTGTCCGAATTTTTGATGTACAGATTTCCGGTATCGGTGGCAAGAAATGAAAAGCCTTTTGCTTCCGCATCGTACTGCGAACGTTCAGCGAGCAGACCGGTCGCGTTCACGGTGAAGTTATCGCCCTTTTCGCCCTTCGGCCCCTGCGGTCCTTCCGGGCCAGCCGGACCGGTCGCGCCGGGATCACCCTTCTCGCCTTTTTCGCCCTGCGGCCCCTGCGGTCCGGTATCGCCGGTGTCGCCCTTCGGTCCCTGCGGGCCTTCGGGACCAGCGGGGCCGGTTTCGCCGGTGTCGCCTTTGGGCCCCTGCGGGCCAGTTTCGCCTTTGGGGCCTTGCGGACCGGCTGGCCCCTGCGGGCCGGGATCGCCCTTCGGCCCCTGCTGGCCGGGGTTTTCTTCGATCAGCTGGTCCACTTCGTCGCGGGTGTAGTAGGCCGGAACCGGAGCCGGGGGCACTCCGTCGATATCGCCGGTCACCGGATTGCAGTAAATCCACTCCTGAAGCAGCGTTTGTGCCGGTGCCCCCGCGTCGTCGCGCAGGTCGAGGAAAAAACGCTGCCGGGGCCGGACCGCCTTTTCGACGAAACCGGCGGTCAGCGTGTTGCAGTTGAAGATCAGCGCGTCGCCGTCGATCCGGAAGTCTGTGCTATCCATCATCACGTTTTTGCGGTCGAACGTCACGTCGCCGGTCAGGCGGTAGGTTTTGGCCGGATCGGGCGTCCAGTCGAGTTCGAGGCGGATTTCGACGTTGGAAGCTGCGGCGATCGCGGGCCGCGCGTCGGCGTACAGCGGCACCCCGTCGGCGTCCACGAAACGGCGGTTTTTGACGATAAATTTAAACATGTTCAATTTCCCTCCTCGGTATTGGTATTGGCGGTTCCTGAAAAAGTTCTGATTGTCCGGTTGATCGATTTGTAAAATTCGACATTCCCGTTTTTATTGTCGAGCATAAGTCTGCCGCCCGAAACGTCAAAATCCGGGTAAAAGTCAGGCGGAAAATTTGTCCGCACTTCGAGTTCATCCAACGCCTGATCGAACGCCGAGCCGTCCCAGTCGTCCAACTCCTGCGTGGTTTCCGTCGTGGTCTCGTCGCCGGTGCCGGGGTCGTCGCTGGTCCAGTCCCACCACTCCTGCCGCTCGGTGCGTTTGATCACGGTTTTTGCGGTGGATTCGTCCTTGATCAGCTGGCCGTTTTTGTAGACCAGCGAGGCGGTGTGGGAGAGTTCGACGGTCAGGTCCCGGCCTTCGCGGCGCATCACCATCGAACCTTCTTCCGAACCTTCCCGGTAGATGTTCCGGTAGGCGAACTCCGTATATTTGGCCGAATCCGAATGGGATTCGGTGCGGTAGTCCGGCAGGCCTACCCCGGAGCCGAGCGAACCGGCTGCGGCTCCGAAACTTATCGAAACCGTGCTCTCACTCACCACCGGTTCGAGGTCGGTTTCTGTGCGCGTGGTCTGGATTTTCCACGAGGCGCCGCCGGAAGCGGTTCCGCCGGTGAACACCTGCGCTTTTTCACCGGGTGCCTGGCGGCCGCTGGAGAAATACGCCTGCAGGTCGCTGATCCCGCTCAACTGCTCGATCACCTCGGTGCGTTCGGTGATCTCGCGCACGGCAGGCGCGCCGGGATCTTTGAGTTCTGATCTGTAATCGTATCGGCGGTCAAGTTCGAGCCCGGCGGACGCCTCCGGGTTGTAGAGAAATACGCGCTTGAGCAGATCACCGTCGCGGGTCGAACACGAGGCCGTCCCCGCGTTCAGCGTCGCGGTGTAGTTGTCGAAGCGGTCGCCCCGCTCCGAGAATCCCGAACTGCTGCTCGTACACTCACCGTCCATGTTGCAGCTGATATCATGCGAATCGTTTGCGTTGATTTCGACTGTTTCGCGCCGGGCTTTCTCGGTGAAACTCCCGGAAATGGTCGGCGCGGTGACGCCGGTGGTTCCGTTCGGCGGCACGATCTGGCGGTGCAGCGGGTAAAACTGCCAGAAGCCGCCGGATACGCCGTTTCTGCCGGTCGCGAATGCGAGCTGCCCGGAACTCGGAAGCCGGTTCAGATTGAGGCTTCCCGCCGCGATATCCCGAACGAGATGGGAGCCGACTTTCTCCGACGTGGCCGGGCTGAACGGCAGCGCCGTGCCTCCGGTCAGTTCGACCGGGAAAACCGCCGTTTCTCCGATCCACCAGCCGCCGTTTGCGTCAGCGAGCAGGAACGCGCCGTTCCAACTCTGATACCGGTCCGGAAGTCCTTTGTTGTCGAAAAAGCCGTAGCCGGGGACGAAGAATCTGGTGTCCCCGATGAATTTCACGCCGTCGCCCCAGCTGCCGGAGGGCGGCACTTCCGATCCGAACCCCACCGCCTGCGCCGAGCCGAGCTGCTCGAAGTCGCCCGGCTGCTCATCCGAGAAATAGCGCCGCCCGGTGAACTGCCACGTTTCGCCGGAGAGTTCGACCCGGTAGTCGAACACTTCGTAAAGCTGGTTGGCCGGGTTGATCAGTTCGCGCGCGGAGCGGCTCCAAACGTTGCCGGAGCGCGTGAATCTGCCGAGCGCTGACCCGGTGTACCCGCCGGAAATCAGGCGCAGGAAATCCGCATCGCGCGAATATCCCGCCTCCCGGTCCGCCACGATCACGGTTCCGGCGTCGAACTTTTTGTAGATCGAAACCACCACCGGGACCGATCCCTGACCGGCGGGAAACGACGACGGCAGATGATCGTACTGCCCGCCTTCGTCCCACGTCTGCGCCTCGGTCAGAAACAGCCACGTTCCGACTTTTGCCGCCGTGCCGCGCAGATGAACGTTGGTGATCGCGCCGCGATCGGTTCTGTCGCAGGCGATGTACAGCCCGGAATCCCCGAGCGGCCCTTCGTGGCGGACGTTGTAATCGATCACCGGATTGACCACCCACGGTATCAGGCCTGCGGCGTCGATCGATTCGCCCGCCGCGAGCTGGATGAAAGTGGTCTGCGGCTGCGGAACGGCGTTCCGGTAGACCACCACCTGAAAAGTAAAGGTTTGCGAAACCGCCGCGAATTTATCGTTTCCCTTTGTCGCGACCGTGATAGAAAACGAAAAAATACCGGCTTCGGCCTGTTTTTTGCCGGTGACTTCCCACGAAAACCCGCCGTTTTCGTCCACCTTCGGCTGAATGGAAATCAGTTCGTTGCTCAATTGGCCCGAAGCGGAGGCGATTCCAGAATACGACTGGAACGCCGGAGACTGAAACACCGGGATCCCGCCGGGGACCGGCTGGCGGTTTTCGCGGGGGAGCTTCGAGTAGCAGATGAATGTATTCTGCGTCGCGCGCGGAACGTCTGGCATTTTTCTCATTCGCAGCACCTCTAAATAGCCGGAAAAACGACCGGGATTTCATCGCCGACGGCCTCCCATGACCCGTCTGCGGCGAGGGTGATTTTGCGGTACGCGCCGGGGCCGCCGCCTGCGGGGGGAGGGGTGGTGACGACGCCGATTCCGATGCTTCCGCCGCCGGAAACGCCTCCGCCGCGCTGTTCGGCCTGAGGCCGGAAGCGGATCACCTGACCATTTGGCGTGTTGTCGACGAAAAGGTATTTCCCGTCGCCGCGCAGCAGCAGCGACTTCAGGTCGCGGTAGAGCATCCCGAAGTAGCCCTCCGGGATCACGTCGCCTGAATTCAGATTCGGAGTTTCGAGCGGCATTTCATTCCTCCTCGTTTTCTTCCTGATACAAATTTATATCCCAGCCGTTGTCGGCGTAGGTGTATTCGGTCACGACCGCCCAGTAGCGGCCGATTTTCTGCACTGTGGAATTGGTGACCAGCCAGCATTCCGACGAGGAATCGTAAGGTCCGGTGTAGCCAGGGGCCTTCAGCTTGCCGACGGCGGTAAGCCTGGCGAAGGCTTTTTCGCGGGAATGGAAGTAGATTGTTTCGCTGATCACCGGGGCAGGGTAGAGGTACGCCTCCGCCTGTTTGGTACGAGCGGCGACGAGCGACCAGCTGCCTTCCGCATCAGGCGCCGGCTGGTTCTGCGCCCACTGGTATTTGCCGAAATCCGTGGACGGAATGATTCGATTCGTCGCATCAAAATACCACTCCGGAGCAAAGCCGAGGGGCAATTCTCCATTTTTCACGTATTCGTACAGGTCGTAATTCCAGTGGGTTTTATAGTTTTTCAGCGATTCGATCGGCTTTTCCATCGTCGCGGTGGTCGCGTTGTACTCGGTGACGCCTTCGGTGTCGTGGTCGCCTGAGCCGCCTGAAGCATCGCTGTTCTTTTCGCGGGTGAAGGTCAGATAGACCTTGTCGAAGCCGACTCCGGGGACGACTCGGCTGGAGTCGAGCTGAAAATATCCTTTCCCTTCATAGTAGGCGTTGTCGGTGTATTCGTTCAGGATCGAAGCGCCGTCGCCGCGCATGCAGCCGTAGACGATTTCGAGGCTGGAGCCGTTGCGGGCGCCGGATTCGGGTTGTTCCACTTTCCAAACTGGCATATTGTCACCTCACGGAGCGATCATGGTTGAATTTTTGCGATTCGTGACCGCCGCGGTCAGGCGGTTCACGTTGGAGTTGATCGTTTCGACGTTGTTGCTGGTTTTGCGCATGTAGGCGAGTTGGTTGTTCGCCTCGGTCCGCTGCGCGCCGTTGTAGCCGCCGATCCGGGCGAGCGAGTCGGAGATCTGCCGCGGCTGGTAGCTGTCGATGAAGCGCGCCGCGGCTTCCGGGGCCGAAGTTTTGGCGGGATTGGCGAGATCGTACAACGTCCCTGCTTTTTCCGTGATGGCGGCACGCTGTTCCGGCGTGAGTTCGATTCCGGCGTCGCGGGCGGCTTTTTCGGCCTTTTCCAGTTCTTCGGTGATCGCGAGTTCGCGCTGTTTGCCGGCGATGATCATCTGCTGTTTGCGCAGCCGCTTGTCCAGATCGGAAAGCTGCTTGTCGACGTTCTCTGTCCCTTTGCGCTGCCTTTCCGCCTCAGCTTCCGCCGCTGCTTGCTGTTGCAGGAGGAAACGTTCCGTTTCCGCTTTCTCTTTTTCTCGTTTTTCTTCTTCTTTGCGCTTCCGGTTAGCTTCAATTTCAGTCTGCGTTGCTGCCGGAGCGGAATAAGTTGTCTGATCCGGCAGAAAATAATCACCTAGTCCTTTCCCGGAAACCAGCGGATTATAATTGAAATCAAGACTGAATACGCTTGCGCCATTCAGCAGGTTTCTGCTCCATCTTCTTACGGTACTTTCCTGATGTTCCTGAGCTCCTGCCTGCTTCAATCTGTCCGCCTTGGTGGCCATTGCATCAATTCCATCTGCAACATTATTCAGCCATTCCACAAATCCGCTGTTGGCTACCAGTGTGGTGATTGCCGACTTCAGATTCTCGATTGCATCGTCAAGAGCCTCGGCGGCCCGGATCTGATCTTCTGAAACAATCAGACCGCGACGGTTCGCCTCTTCGCCGAGATCAATGTAATCACGCAGAAAATTGTTCATTTTGGTGAAGTTCTCGCCGTAGAGTTTAGCTGCAACACTGTCCCGCTCTTTTGCATCGGTAATTGAGGCGAGACCGCGGTTCACCATATTGAACAGTTCCTGCGGATTGGCTGCTGCTACTGCCTCACGGGAAAGACCAAGCCTGGTAAAAATATCGGTTGCCTCGCTTTTACCTGATAGAAAATCACCGGCAAATTTGCGGATTTTGGAAAAACCGGCGGTCACAATTTCAAAGCTGGTATTTGTCCGTCTGGCTGCATATTGTAATTTTTGGAATTCGTCCGTTGCAATTCCGAGATTATCTGCACCTTTACCAATTGCATCAAGTTTGCCGACCAGTGCACCGGCAAAAGTGGCAATACCAGTCATTGATAATCCGAGACCGAGCGGACTGATTGCCTTTGACAGGAAGCTCCCCACACCGCCGAATTGCTTTTTCATGTCAGCGGCAGTCGATTTCACCGCGTCACGGGTCTTTTTTAGGGCTTCCTTTACTCCGTCCCATTTCCCTTTGATATCGATCAACATTTACAGGATTCCTTTTTGGCTGCGGATTTCGATCTGCCTCTGGCTGAGGCCGTAAATTTCAGGTTCGCGGATCTGCCACGGGTGCAGCTCCCCGGCGAGTTCGCGCCGGATCGCCTCGCGCTGCTGGAACAACAGGTCCGCCCGGTCCTTCGGGCGGCGCGGCGGCAGTTTCCCGGCGTCGTTCGCGGCGGCGAGGTGCCCGGCCAGCGTCAGCGGCATGCGCCAGATGCTTTCAAACGCCGAAAGCCCAGCGTGTTCCGCGCCTATCGTGACCGCGCGCGCGATCGCGGGACCGGCGAACAGCGACGGATCCTGTTCGGCGTCGGATTTGTTCCGGAGCATCTCGTAGCCGGTGAACGGGCTTTCGAGCATCAGCTTCACGAATTCTGGGTAATGCTCCACCAGTTCGCGTCCCCACCGCTTTTTCAGGCGGCAGGCGAGGCAGTCCAGCCGGGACCGGTCCCACGGCAGCAGCGTTTCCCGGTAGACCGCGCACGCGGCCGCCAGCGCCACGTCGTCTGCTGAACATCCGGCCGGATCGCGGAAGAATTCCGATCCGGCCAGTTCCAGCAGCGAAAACACCCCGATCGAAGGCGGCGGGATCACCAGCTCGCGTCGGCCGCGCCGCAGCCGCAGCCCGTCGCCAAGACAGCTCAGCGTTTCCGCCGGGAAGTCCACCTCCTTGTTTTTGACGTACCACGCCGGGATGAATACCGAAATCCGCATGCCGCCGCCCTCCCGTGCTTACGATCCGGCGGTGGTGATCGTGGTGATCTTGCGGACCGTGCGCTGCACCGTCGCGAATGCGGTGTTGGATTCGGTCAGGTTGTGGCCGGTGACCACCTCCTGACCGGTCTGCGCGGCTGCCGCCTCGTTCTTGAAGTCGGCCTGCGCGAGAAACGAATCCTCGCTGATCTCGGTGACAGGCTGGTAGGTCACCTGCTGCACGATGTTGCCGTGCTGGTCGGTCATGTCGGCGACCTGCACGGAGTTGTTGGTGGTGCGCCCGGTCGCGTTCGCTTTGTCGCCGGACACGCCGAAGCCTTTCGGAAATTCCACCATAGTCTGTTTCTCCTTCTATTTTTTATCCATCATCACGGCGATCTCGCCGTTCATCACGATCACCTCGTGTTCCTCCGAAGCCTGCCGGGTCGCGTCCGCCGCGATCCACTGGATGCACCAGCCCGCGCCCGGCACCTGAAGCGGCAGCGCCGCGTTGCGGATCCAGCCGGACACCGCCGCGTAGGCCCCGTCGCGCTCCTGGCCTTTAAGGTCCAGCCCGACGCCGTGGGTGCGGCTGCCGATGTGGATGTTGCACGGCAGCCACTTGCAGACTGTTTCGCCCTGCGCGTTTCGCAGCAGCCCCACGTCGAGCACCACAAAACGGTCGTCTTTGGCGAAATCGGGCCGAAGCGGCCCCACTTTCCACTCCGGAAGCAGGGCTTCCAGCCCGGCGGCCAGAGCATCGTAGACACGTTGTTCAAAAGATTTTTCATCGCTCATATCCGGTTGATCTCCTTTTCCAGTTCCGGAATCAGTTTCGAGTAGTATTTCGCCATCCGGTTCGCGGCGGAGGTCGTCGCCCGCGCCGCGGCCCCGGGGCTGGTGATGTCCACGTAGCGCACCGTGTTTTCGACGATCATCCGGATCTCGCCTTCGCTTTTGGCGACCTGCACGTGCGGGCGCGGCGCTGCGGCGGCTTCCGAGGCAGGATCCGGCTTGCCGCCCGGCAGTCTGCCGAGCGCCTTCAGCCAGCACGCCTTCCCGGCTCCGGCGTGCGGAATCCGCCCGATCCGGCTGGTTTTGTCGTATTTGCCGGAGGTCTGCGCTCCGGTGTACGGGATTTTTACCAGTGCGTGCGCCGCTTTGCTCCACAGTTCGATTTCGCGGGTCAAGCGGCGTTTGTTCGATTTCTCCAGCGATTTTTTCGAGAGCCGGCGCTCCGTTTCCCAGACTCTGGTCTTGCCGTTCACCTCGTAGGCGTAGCGGTTCAGAGAACCGCGGTAGCGGGTGATCGGCCGGTACTTGAACTTGTCCGCCAGCTTCGACGGACTCGCCGCACGTCCCGGCGCGGTTTCCCGCGCGGCGCTCTGGACGGCCCAGATCATCCCCTGCCGGATGATATTTTCCGCCTGCTTGTCGAGCTTGGCGACCACGGCGTTGACGATCCGGGTCATCCGCTCGATTTCAGACTGCTGAATTTCAGCCGTGACCAGTGCGTCGCTCAATTGGCCCGCCCTCCGAGGTGGAGCAGGACTCCGACGCCGAGCGAATCGATTTCGACCGGGTCGAGAATCCGGAACGTTTCCGCGCCGACGTTGACCAGGTCGCCGGCCTTCGGCGTTTCGTCGCCGAAATCCGACAGCACCGCGCGGAGCGTGAAGCGGTAGCCCGACACGTAGCCGTAGTCGCCCTGCAGGAACTCCGAATCCATCCGCGAACGGATCGCGGTGTATTCGGCTCCGCGGTACGAAAAGGCCGTCGGCCGGTCGGCGATCAGCTCGCGCAGCACCAGTTCAAACTCCGCCGGGTCCATCGGATCAATCTCCCGAAGTCGTGGTCACGACCTCATCGGTTTTCACGTTGTCGTCGATGATGATCCGCATCGGCGTGCCGCCGAGATCCCAGACCGTCGGGATCGGGGCCGGGGTGCCGGTGGGATTCGTCGCGGTGCGGCTGGCGGCCAGATTCGCCGCGTCGAAACGGCTCATCAGCACGAAATTCGGCGTGACAGCGCTCGGAAATTTCATCAGCAGTTCGGCGAGCATCTTGTCGTCGAGCGTGCCTTCGCCGCTCTGCGGCACGTTGGCCAGCCGCGCCAGATTCTTCGATCCGGCCACCTGCAGTCCGAGCCAGCCGAGAATCGGCAGCGAAAGCGCGTTGTACGGCTTGTTGCTGGAATCGTAGGCGAGAACGTCCTTGATGTCGTCGACCAGCAGTTCGCCGTCGTTGCCGGTGATCACCGAAACGGCGCCCTCACCGAAGCGGCCCATGTAAACCGAGCTGCCGGCCGCGCTCCCCTTGAGGATCTGCATATCCGGATTGAACTTCTCCAGGAAGTCGTTCATCCCGTAAAAGCCGTCGGCGACCGCGCCGGTGCCGCGGATCAGCTGCCGGTCCAGCGTCGCGAAGGCGGCCCGGAGCGATTTGCGCCCCTCGCTTGCCATGTAGCCTTCGATGCCTTTCGTGCTGGCCAGCGCCAGCGCCACGTCGCGCTCGAAGCTCGCGTCGAGCAGCATCAGCGCGATCGTGACGATCTTCGACTTGCCGGCGGCGTTGTCGCGCCCGGTGTTGACTTCGCGGAAACCGACGCCGGGGGCTTCGACCTCCACTTCGAATTTGTGTTCGACCTTGCCGGTCGCGGTCTGCGTGTAGGCCGCGGCCAGAAACGGCGCGGATTCGAGGATGTCGTCGACGATGAAGTCGGCGAGGTTCCGGTCGTTGCTCTGCAGGATGCCGAGCAGCGTGTTCGAGGCCTGCGGTGTTCCGATGGTGACGTTGGGCATAATTGACTCTCCTTATTTTTTGTTCGCTTTGGCGAATTTGCCGTTGTAGGTGAGGCCCTGCTTCGCTTCTCCGGCCCGTTCGGGGGCGGCCTGGAAGCCGGCGGGGGCGGCGCCCGGCGCCTTCGGCGTTTCGGTCTGCGGCGCGGGTGCGGGAATCCGGGCGGACAGCTCGGCGATCCTGCCGTTCGCGGCGGCGAGATCCTGCCGGAGCTGCGCGTTTTCCTCTTCGAGCCGCGCGATCTTCACGTCGCGGCGCGCGAGGTCGATTTCGGTTTCGGACTTGCCGAAGTGCGCGCACGCGAATTCGTACCCGTCCGAGTCGGCCAGGGCCTTGAAGCCCTCCAGCTGTTTGTTCTCTTCAGCCATTTTGACAGCCTCTTTCTGGTTGACGGAGTCGGCGAAATCTTCCAGCGCCTCCTCCAGGGTTGAAATTTGATCGGCGAGGCCGGCCGCAACCGCCTCCGCCGGGGTGAAACATCTGCCGTCCGCCAGCGCTTCGACCGCTTCGAGCGGGAGGCCGCGGCCCGCCGCGACCGCGGCGTTGAACTCGGCTCCGATCAGATCGACCCGTTTCTGCGCTTCGGCGAGCGCGGCTTCCGGCACCGGCGATCCGGGAAGGCCGGCGCCTTTCAGTTCGCCGGTACTGATCACGTGAACTTTCACGCCCTCGCGCTCGTATTTTCCCGATTCGTCGTAGACCGCGCAGAAGCAGCCGATGTTGCCGTATTCGGAAAGGTTCTGCAGATAGATCTTCGAGGTCCCGGAGGCGAGCCAGCAGGCCGCGCTGCAGCAGAGGTATTCGACGTAGGCGCGCACCTCCACCCGACTCGACGCCTTCGCCAGCTCTTCGACCAGCTCCATCTGGCCGTTCACGTGGCCGCCGGGGCTGTCGATCACCAGCATCACGCCGCGCACCGCCGGATCTTTCGACGCCGCCCGCAGCGTCCGCCGCAGCCGCACCGTCGAACAGCTCTCCTGAAACTTCGACTCGGCCCGCTGCATCACGCCGCGCACCGGAATCAGCGCGATCCCGGAAGCGGTCACTTCGTATTCGATTTCAGCCTCTCGTTTCGCCTGCAGTTCCTCGCGCGAAACCGCCTGAATCCGCCCGTCGGCGAGCTGCCCGGCGAGGGCGGTCAGGATGTCGGAGCGACAGGCCCAGACGCCGCAGTGGGAGGCGACGCACTCAGGGGTATCCGGAATCGGCACTTCATTCGTTTCCATTTTGTCCCTCTTCGTTGTTTGGATTTTCTTCATCGGAAGGTGCCCCCTCCGGCGCGGCGGGAGGCGCCGGGGAGTCGGCCGGCTCCGCGCCGGAGGGGGCGGTTTTGTCGGAATTGTTCATTTTGTCGGAATTGAACAGCGCGCCGCCTGGCGTGCCGATCCCGACTACCACGCCGGAACGGCGCAGGTAGTTCTGCCAGCGCGCGTTCTCCCGCGTCACGTCGTACACGTCGCGGCCGCGGGTCCGCGCCTCGCGCTCCGCGCTCGAAAGCCCGGCGCCGATCAGGTCGATCGAAGCCTTCACTTCCTTCGACTCATCCAGCCACGGCTCGGCCTGGCCCATCCACTCGTAGCGGATCCGATCCGATCCTGACCACTTCAACCCGTAGTCGGCGATGATCTGCGGCAGCGCCCAGTCCGTCACTTCGCAGCGCACCGAGCGGATCAGCCGCTGCGTGCGCTGGATGAAGAACTTGAATTCGGCGCGATCCTGCTTCATCGTCGTATAGCTGGACTGGCGCGAATCGAAAAAGCTGAATGCCAGCCCGAACGCCAGCAGCGATTTGCGAAGCTGCATCTCCGCGAAAGTCTGGTACTCGTTCGACGGCGTGTGGCTCTCAATCGTGTTGACCGTGTCGCCCGGCTCCAGCTCCAGCTTGGTCGCCATCGTCAGGTCGTAGGGGTAGATGCCGCTGCTGGTCTCCTCGATCTCCTCTTCATCGCCGGAATCTCCGCCGCCCCCCGTCGAAATCGCCAGCGGCGCGCCGCTGAATCCGAGGCCGGAACCGTTCTGGCTCGTGATCGCGAGGCCCATCATCGCGTGATTCTTGCACTTCATCAGCTGCGCTTCGTCGATCTCCTTTACGTCTGTGAAGGTGTTCACCGCCGGGGCCAGCATCGGCACGCCGCGCACCTGATCGAACCGGATGAAGTTGCCGCGGAAGATCAGATCCTCAGGCCGCAGCACCCGGTTGAAAGCGTACCCTTTCCCGCCCGGACCGCGGTTGAACAGCAAATAGCCGGTCGCCCGCCCGGTATCCGGGTCGAGCAGCACGCCGTTCACGCTCTCCGGATAGTCGCCGTCGCCGTTCGCGCGGAGCCGGTCGCTTTCGATCCCCTGCAGTTTCGCTCCTGAAATCTTCAGCAGCGCCGCGTCCCCGTCCAGCGCCAGGCCGGAGCCGAACAGCCGGATCAGGCCGTCGAAGTCGTTCCGGGCCGCCACGTCGCAGTTTTCCGCCCGGCACCAGTCGGCGACCGCGGCTTCGAGTTCGTCGTTGAATCTGCCGTCCTCGGTTTGCGCTGCGAAGTAGTGCACCGTCGAGTAGTCGAGAAATTTGTTGAATCCCCACGCCGCGACCGGATCGTTGCGGAGCAGGTCGTAGATCGTCGCCGTGCCCCGATCGCGCACCCGCTGGGTCAGGATCGCTTCCTCGGCCGCCTTCCGCATCCGCGGCGCTTTCCGCCGCCCCCGGTCCAGCGCCATCTCGTAGCGCCCGGAACTCGAAACGCCCAGCCCGTTTATCGTGAAAGTCGGATTCATGGTCAGCCCTCCGACGGAAAGCGCGCCGCCGAAACGCGCCGCACCCGGCCCGATTCGCGCGCCAGTTTCTGTTCGAGGTACTCCTCGCGCGCCTGCAGCTTCGAGAGGTCGGTCCGCTTGTAGGTGACGCCGTCGACGGTGCTGGATTCGTAGCCTGAGAGCAGCCGCTCGATCGCCCGCTCCACCTGCAGAAGTTTGAGTTGTGTTCTGGTCATGGGTTTCCTCCGAAAGACGGCACGAAAAAAGCGCGAAGGCAGCATGGGGTGTGGCACCACACTGCCTTCGCGCTTTCGGCTTTCGCCCCCGGTGGCCGCCGGGTTCGCTCCGTCAAGACTTGTATTCGATTTTTGCTTTTATTATGATCCGGATTCGGCAGAATGTCAAGCCGTCAGATCAATTTTATGTCGCTATACGACAAAAAGTTGAGTCCTGAGCTCAAAAAATTTTCGACCCTTGTTCACTCCTGTTTGAGTGCCGGGCGGCTGCCGGTTGAATCCATGCCGAAACGCGTGATGAAAGGCATTCCGCAGAACGCGCAGAGGCGGCGGCGGTTCCCGTTCGGATAGGTCGTCGTGACCCGGTGCCGGTCGCTGATCTGCTTGCAGTGCGGACACCGAATCCCGAACTCCTGAACCGACGGCAGCCCGGAGCGCGCCGCGATCCTCACCGCCTGCCGCAGCTCGCGAGCCGGGGCTTCCACGCGGAAGTCGGTGACCAGCCACCGCGCGCGGTACTCCGGGAAGGTCAGCTTCTTCACCCGCGAAAGCTGGTCGGCGGCGTGCATCACCTCGGCCCGCATTCTGAAGCTGCGGCCGCACTTCGACTGCATCAGCCTGCGGAGCTGGTCGAGGTTGTCGGGTCGGAGGTACTCCAGCAGCGCGAACCGGGTATACCAGATCGCCTCCAGCTCCGCGTCGGTCTGCCGGTACATCACCTCATCGGGCCGCCGCAGCAAATGGGCGCACTCCGCCGCCAGCACGTGCACCGAGCCGCCCGCCAGCCGCGCCGGAATCGACAGAAGCGTTTCATCGCAGCCCCAGCCGCGCCCCAGTTTCCACGGCGAGCCGAGCGACTCGTAGAACGATCTGGCGAATCCGTAGCACGCCCCCATCAGACAGGCGATTTCGCCGGGGGCCTTGACCTTCCGCCACTTCGGCTCCAGTGCGTATTCGTCGCCCATCTCGAAAAGGTCGGCTCCATAGAGCGGGTTTTCGTCGAACGACAGATCCGGGTTGCTGTGGCAGGTCAGGCAGGCCACCCGGGTACGGTCTGCCGCGATGAAGGCGGCGAGTTCGTCCAGCGCGCCGGGCCGGAAGCGCATGTGCGCGTCGCAGGTGATCACGATTTCGGTCGCCGTTTCCTGCACGGCGGCGTGGCGGGTCGCGGCGGTGCCGAGGTTCTCCTTGTCCTCGCGCGTGATGATGTGAACGCAGTTCTCCTGCGTTTCCTGAATGTTTTCCACGGTTTTTGCCAATTCCGCGCCTTCGTTGCGGTGCGGAATCGCCACGGTGTAGTCGACTGTTTCCATATTCTTTCCTTTCAATTGGTTAGGGTTAAATCTGAGTCACCGTCGCCCGGCGTCTGCGTTTGCGCGGGCGCGCCGCCGTCTGCCGCGCGATCCCGTCCGGATCCAGCCCGGCCAGATTCGCCAGCACCGCCAGCATGGTCACAACGTCGCTCATCTCGTTCTGGCCGATGGTTTTCCACTCGTAGATCCGTTCGCCGTAGCGTTCGTAGCAGTCCACGAGTTTGTCCGCAACCACCTGCTCGGCGAAACGGCGGTGGTCGGTCGAGCGATCACCGAACACGCTCAGCGATCCCGGTGAACCCGGCGCCAGCAGCCACATCTTCTGGCAGGCGTAGTGCCAGTAGTGCGAATCGAACGGAGCGTACTGCAGCAGGTCGCGCGTCACTTTCATGCAGCAGCGCGTCCGCGGCTGCCCCACCAGGTCGCGCGCGCCGAGCGTCGGCTCCCGGTACTGCTTCGCCGCCACGCCGCGCAGCGGAATCAGCTTCATCGGCAGCAGATGCGCGTTGTTTTTGATGAATTTGTAGACCGCAGACGTGAAGCGGTTTCCGTCGATCCCAAGCACCTGCAGCCCCGGGTGAACCAGTTTGATCTGCGTGCAGAAGTTCCCGAGCGCGTTGTAGATCGCAGCCTCTTCCGACAGGTCGGAACTTTTCGGATCGTACACCACGCCGGAGTCGGGAAACCAGCCGTAGTCGGTCACGCTCGCCGCGAAATCGTTCCTGAACGCCGCCACACCGTAGCTCAGCGCGTAGTAGTTCACGTCCACCGCGGCGAACAGAAACGGCGTATCCGGCGGCCGCATCCGGTGCGGAACGCCGTTCGTCCGCGACAGAATCAGATCCTGCGTCAGCGTGTACAGGCTCGTATTCTGCCGCAGCGGCTCGTTCTGGTACTCCGAGAAAAACGCCGCGTCGCCATCCCGGCAGCGCAGGTTGTACGCGGTCTGCAGGCTCGAAAGCGCCGGCGCGATCACACGCTCCGGCCAGCTCTCGACTGCCCCGGCGTCCATCGCGGCGCGGTTCTCCGTGTAGAAGTCGTTCAACACATTGTCCCGCAGCTTCTTGTCGCCGCGCCGGAACTCCTCGTAGAGAGCGCGGTACTGCTCCCACAGATCCGTATTCTCCGGCCACTCCCTGATGAAGCCGCTGCGGATCGAACGCCACGCCGACAGGTAGTGTTCAGACAGGTCACCGTCCGTGATCACCGTGCAGGCCATCACCGCAGCCAGTTCGACCGTCGGCCCGGCGCAGCCCATGATATCGCCGTCGATCAGCTCGATCCGCGACTTCGTCTGCTCCGGGCTTTTGGCGGATTCGCGCGTCTGCGGGTCGTCCAGCAGAATGAACTCCGGGCGCCGAATCTCGCCGGAGGGATCAGTGTACTGCATGCCGCGGATCGAACCGGTCATGCCGCGCGCCTCAAGCACCGACTGCGAACTCACTTCGAGCAGTTCAGGATTCTCAGCAAAAGCCGGGTAAACCAGCAAATCGGAACGCCAGACGATGTTCGTCAGTTTCCCGTCTGCGAGCTGGCCGACCGCGCGCTGTGTCTGCCCCTCCAGCGCCCGCACGTAGTGGCACACCTCCGGGAACAGTTCCGCAAGTCGGTCGTTGCTCTCGAAGTAACGCTTCATCGAAGCGATGATCTTTTTCGCATCCTTGTCCGTCGCCGCGATCACCAGCATGTAGCGCCGGTGCCCGTACAGCGTCGCCCACAGCATCGCGATCTTGATGATCGTCGTCTTGCCGGAACCGCGAGGCAGCGCGATCGCGATCTGTCCGCCGTGCAGAATCGCCTCCTGCAGCTGGCGGATGAACTCCAGATGGTCCGCGCTCATCCGCAGCGGAACCGAACGCGGAAACAGTTCAACGATGAATCCCAGAAGGTCAAGGCGGTATTTCCGCTTCAGCTCCGGATTCCGCGTCGGCCGGTGCCGTCCAACGTCCCGCGCAGTTTCCCGCAGCCGGCGCATCAGTTGTTGTTTGGATTTCAAGATTGAGACTCCATTCAAGAGTAACGCACTATTTTTTTATCTTTTCGTCGTCGTGACCAGGTCCGGGCGATTTTGCTGGAAGGACCCACCCGGGGGGAGGGGATGCCCTCCCGATTAGGCTGCCCTAACGTCCCGGCCTTCGTCACTTTCGGACGGGTTCCGTCGTTTTTTCGTCACTTTGCTCGGCCGGTTCCTGAAACTTAGGGTCGCCGAATTCCAACAGGCGGTCGAGCCACTCGTGGCGAATGAGATAATGCCGGTTGACCTTGACGGCTTTCAGGCGGCGTTGTTTGATCATTTTGTAGACCGTGTCGATGTTGACGCGGAGAATTTCCGCGGTTTGAGCTGGATTGTACCATTTCAATGATGCTTTTGTCGGTTTGGTGCTTGGCATGATGCCTCCTGAATCTATTTTGAGTCGCTGTTGATGGGCTGAAATTCTTTTTTTGCTGATATTGTTCCCTGCAGGAACTCACCCACTCGGTCGAGGAGCAGTTCCGAATCGTCGTCATTGACGCCGAGATACGCGAGTGTGGTGTTGATATCTCCATGTCCGAGAAGCCTTTGCACTTTGTGGGCGGCGTGCATGGTCGAACCGGTTTTCTCCATCCATGCCCGAAATTCGATCATGGCGAACGTCTTTCTGGTGGAATGCGGTGAAACTCCGCGCGGATCGATTCCGAGGGCGCTGCAGGCTGCTTTCATGCGCTTGTAGAGTGCGCCGCGGGATGGTTCCGAGAGGTCCTGCATGGTGGCGAAGGCGAAATCCTTCTGCACCGCGCCGAGGTGGCGTTTCTGCCAGTCGAACCACTCCAGCAGCGGAGCGGTGACAACCGCCTGCAGGGGCTTCGAGATGAACTTCTTTTCGTTGCGGGTTTTGAGCTGGCGGCGGGTGATGCGGGTGCGGAGCCTGCCGGAAGCGTCGAGGAAGTCGGCCCGCTTGAGCTTCAGGATTTCACTGATCCGCGCGCCGGTGACGACCATCACGAGCAGCAGCGCGTGAGTGGCGAGGAATCGCTCGCCGCGTTCTTTGAAGTAGGCGAGGAGTCTGGCGGTTTCGTCTGCGGTGAGTTCGCGTGCTTTCATGCTTCTTCTCCCCGGATGCGTTTGAGCAGCAGTTGTTCTTCGTTGATGTGTCCTGAATTGTCGGCCACGAGCCGCTTGGATTGCGCCGACTTGTAATTTCGGCAGTACGGGCAGGGTACGGCTACCAGTCCGCTGAACTCGGCAAAGCTGTCGACGCCGATCACGAAAACCCTACCGTCGCGGCGTTGTCCGATGCAGACCTGACCGGCACCGAAGCATTTGGCGCAGACTGCGCCGAGGCGGTTTCGTCCAGCTTCATAGGCTGCCTTCTCTTCGCGCCAGCGTTCCCAGAAGGCAGCCTGAACTTCGATGATTCCCGGCGTGAGTCCCTCGGCGCCGCGTCTGCGCTTTTGCGCGATGAAGGACTTGGCGAGCCGGATCAGCGCTTCCCGCAGCATGAAGTCGCCGGCTACCTCGTTCCCGATTGAAATCCTGCTGACCTCTTCCAGAAACTTTCTGGTTTCCGCGCCGACGGTGGGCGGGATCCTGAACAGCTCCTGGTACAGTTCCCGATATGCAGCTTCGTTCATTCGATAAATCCTTCCGCAAGTTTTTCCTGTTCTTCGAGCGAAAGCGGCGCGGCCTGCCGCTGGTCTGCCGGCTGGAACCTCCTGACCGCTTCGGCCGGCGGCCTCGGATCGTAGATCGCCGGCTTGACCTTGCCGTTGAAGCCGCACGAATTTCGCAGCGCCTCCAGCCTGAATTCTGCGGGCAGCAGTATCAGCTTGGCCAGTTGCTGCTCGCGCTGGAGCTGGTGCATCGGTTTGCCGAATTCGTTCTCGTAAAGAACCATCCAGCGTTCCCACTCGCGGGCCTCTTCCGGCGTCAGTTCGACAGGAACGTCTTCACGCGCGCTAGCTTGCGCGAGTGGGAGTATATTATTCTTATTATTCTTTAATTCTTTATTTAGGGATATCGGCGGGATATCCGTGGGATCGTTATGGGATGACGGTGGGATATCCGTGGGTTTCACTTCGATTGCTCCCCCTTGATATTTATCGTAATCGCAAACAGTTATGATAGTATACTGGCGGGATGTTTCTTTCCTTATGTATCCGGCTTGCTCCAGTTTATCCAACAAACATCTCAACTTCATCTCACCGATATCCCACTTTCTGGCCAGGTCGCGGCGCGTTACGGCGATCTGGCCGCGTTTGAGAGAAATTCCCTCATCCCCGGTATCTGAATAGGCGGCGTTGGCGGCCAGCCAATACAGCGCTCCCTGATACAACAATCCGCGTGAGCCGACGACAGACCTGCAAAAGTCTTTAGGCATTTTCACATATCCGGCCATATTTGCCAAAACCTCCCGTTTTTTGCAAGACTCCGGAACGGCCCGGACGCCGTCCCGGAGCGAAGCCGGTTACAGATAGACCGGCAGTTTCACCTGATCCGCGATCCGTTCGCGGGCAGCCATCACGGCGAGCCTGATCATGCGGTCAACGCCGATCATGCGAATGCCGAACATGAGATTGCCGTCTTTGATCCTGAACTTGAAGTCGCAGACGATCTCCTCTTCGCCCATGCCGTCGAAAATCGGCATACGCAGAACGAGCTGATCGGGGATAGTCACGCGGCTGCCGCCGACGCTGGCGGAAACCTCTTCCTGAAAGCTGAACGCCATGCCTGAGTTGGTCGGCTGCTTTCCGACGACGCGGCTGTTGGCGGCGGCTTCGAGATCCATCACGAGGGAGAGAATTTCGGCGTTGTCGGGGGAGGAGATGTCGAGGCGGTTGTCCTTGAGGAACTCGGCGAAGAGCGCCTGATTCATCATCATGCCGTCGATCTTCTTCCAGTTCTCGAAGTTCTCCGAAAGCGTCAGCTCCAGCGTCGCGCGATGGCCGCACCAGTCGGCAGGAGCGCCTGCGGTGCCGTGATAGTCGAGGATCGCGACGAATTCATACGGAGCTTCGCGGAGGGTGGCGAAGATCCGGCTGTACTCGGATTTCTGTTCGTTGACGTAGCCGGTGAAACTGCTCAGCTCGTAGAAGCGGCGTTCGATCTCTTTGCGCCGGGGCCTTTCCGGGACGTAGGCGGAGAGGTCGACCACTTCGAGGTTGCGCGGCACGAGCGCAGCGAGCGCCTCCTCGCTCTGCGATCTGATCGGCACCGCCTTGAGGTTGCGCTCTTCTTTTCCCATTTGGTAAACGTGTTCGATTGCTTCTTTGATGTTTTCCATTTAGATCACCTTTTCTTCCTGCTTGAAACTGTTGCTGATTTCCTCGAATTTGCGCTGCTTGGGATCGTCGCCGATCAGCGTTCCGTCGTCGAGGGCGAATTTGACCATCTGCTTGTAGTCCGGGCGGGGCACGCTGAGCGCGAGGTTCGCCTTGAGCGCGACAGCGGACTCGCCGAACTTCGGCAGCGGGTCGACGGTGAGGGTGATGGAAACCTTGCCTTTCTTGCCGGTTTCCTTGACGGCTTTGACGACCTCTGCCAACTGGCAGCTGAAGCCGTAGGCGACGGCGCCGCCGTCGATTCCTGCGACCAGTCCGAGGCCGTCCATTCTGGTGTTGTCAACCTTCATGATCTCTCCTTTCGGTTGATGTGATATTTCCGGCCGGAACCGTTCCTGCCGGAGCGTTGATTTTACTTTCCGAGTTCAGCTTCTTCGAGATGGTCAATTTCATCATCCAGACTTTGAAAACCGTCCTTCTCATCCTGAATCAGCAACAGCATTCCGATACCGAACCGCATCTCTTCGAGTTTCTTTTGAATCTCTTCAATGGTCCATTCTGTACCCTTGAGCTCTTCTTCCCGGATCATCCTGCGCAGATATGTCACCAGTTGGTTGTAATCGCCGGCGATCCTGCTACGCAGTCCGTCGAAATCCACCTGCAGCCCGATCTTTTTCATGCCTCCCCCCTCGCTTTTTTCAAAGTTTCAAGCCACTGTTTCACAAAACACTCAGATTTCGGAAACGGGCAACTTTTTCCGAACTCATCGGAATCAGTATTCATGCCGTTTGCCTCCCAACACGGGATGCACATTTCGCAGGCTGCTTCATGTAAATCCTGATACAGTTCAGCCGCGACAGCGATCAGCGCGGCGATGGCTTCTCCTTTAACCAAAGCAAGCAGTTGGCCGTTTCCGTCGACAATATTGATCGCTTCCCAACGTTGATCTGATACGGCCTTCCACGGTTCAGGCGAAAACTTCGGTTCACTCATGCTCTAACTCCGTGATGTGTTGAGGTGCGTCCATCGTCCAGATGCCGAGCTGCCCCCGCGCCGGGAACGGGGAAACAGCTTCCGGGCTGGACAACATCCAATGCCAGACTCCGAATTCGGCCCAGCAGTTTTCATAAACGAGTTTCGCATACGGAGAGAGGCAATCATCCAACTGAACCCGTCCGATGATCTGGCCCCGCTCAGCATTGATCCGGGCTATGTTCCGCAAAACGGCAATTCTGGCTTCCGGACAGAAATATCCGATGTAGTCCGGCGCTGCTATATCGAAGGATTTTCCGGCGTGGATGTACAATTCGCCGCGGTAGGCGGTTCTGCGCGTCCGGTTCTCGATCAGTTTGTGTTCGATACCGCCGGAAGCGCTCCTGTAGCCATGAACAATCAGATGCGCCCACGGCTGCTTGACTGTCAAAACATGGATCTTCATTCTCCCGCTCATTTCATCCTCCATCATCTGACTCGTTTCGCCAGTTCGCGGATGCCTTCGGCCCAGCACCATTCGAGCAGCTTCTGGAATCGCTCGCGGCGATTGTCGGCACTGAGCCGGCGCAGATACGCCTGATGCTGGATTTCGCGGTAACGTTCAGGGTTGCTGCGGTTCCGTTCTGTCGAATACTCCCGCTGGCACTCCTTGCACCAGCCGCGGCCGGCGGCTCTTGGCCGCAGCCCGCAACGCGGGCAGATTTTCTTCCGGTTCATTTTTCTGTATTCTCCTTCTGACGTTGTTTCGCTTCCGCTGCGCTGACGATCTGCAGCGGCACGGTTTTGAAAGATTTCAAATTGAAAACGGCTCCGGCATAGTCGAGGCCGCCTTCGAGAAACAGACTTTCCAGCAGTTGCGCGGCGAGCGCGGCGGCGAAAACATTTACGTAGAGGTTCTGTTTTTCGAGCGCCTCGGCGAGGCTGCAGCTTGGGCCGTCCGCTTCGGAGTCGAGCCGCGGATCGAAAAGCTCAGGGAAACGCTGCTGCGGCCACGCGATCTCTTTGCCGTTGCCGATCGCGACCTGGCCGAAGTCGGCGCCGTTGCCGCAATCGAGGTGATAGGCCGGAATCGGGCTGCAGTTGCGGATGATGTCGCGGCGGCTACGGCGCGAGTCGACGCAGGAGATCACGACTGCCGTGTGCATGTGGTGGTTGTACTGGATCGGATACGCCTCGAATTCGACGTTGTAGGCGAGATTGATCCGGTTGACGGAAACGACCGCCTTGTTGCGGCCGCGGTCACCGGCGTAGAACCGCTGGCGGCCGATGTTGGCGGCGCTGACCGTGTCGGGATCGAAAACGCGCACGCACAGTCCGGGCCGGTTCCGGCTGCGGAGCGCGAGGTGGAGGTTCAGCAGGTGGTTCAGCATCAGCGAACCGGTTCCGCCGCAGCCGACGAGGTCGACCGGCACCGGGTAGTCGCTGCGGAGTTCTTTTGAGGTGGCGTGTTTCATTTGCAGAGTTCTCCGACGGTGAGGTTGGCAGGTTTGAGCCGTTCGAGCGGGAAGGAGTAGGCGCCGGAGGCGAGATACTCCGTCCAGAAGTCGTTGATCGTTCCGCTGCTGACCGCGGCTGAGCTGGAATGGGTGAACGGTGAATCGAAGAAAAGTTCGTTCCAGCGTTCTGCGGCAGCTGCTTTGCAACCGACCGGTTCATGTTGGGGCATGCAGACCTGCCCGCTGTTTGCACAGTTGAAAAACGGCGGCTGGAAGAGTTCGGTTTTCGGCGTCGGCCTGCCGTAGTCGCGCATCGCGAAAACCCGCAGCGTTTCGCCGGTGGTCATGAAAAGCAGCGGCGGCAGGTTGACCGGCTTTTTGTCGTATTTGTCGAGCTGGTCGTTTCTGGTTTTCCAGCGCAGCGGATACCAGCCGCCGGGGACGCGCCAGACCAGCTTCCGCGGGCCGGCGGCGACGATTCCTTCGGGGAGGAACTGGGTGCGGTCGTACTCCTCCGGCGTGTCGAAGTGTTCGGCCAGATGTTTCAGGGCAGCCAGGTCGAGCGGCCTGCCGGGCTGGATCACCGGGACTGAATCTTTGAACTCCACCGGGTGGACCGTCGCCGCGACGAGCGGATGGCGGCCGACTTTTGAATGGCGATAGAGCAGGATCGCCTGATCGAGGCGGTACTCGCGGCTCTCGTTCATATTGAATTCCACGCTTTGCATTTTATCATCTCCATTTGCCGGGCAGCTCCGAATCGAGCCACACCAGAATTTCGGCCAGCAGCGCGGCCGCCTGAAAATAATCGGTCAGCACCTGCCGCAGCCGCTGAGCCGGCAGCCTGGCGGGAACCGCGACCGGGGAAACCGAAACTTCATCGCCGCTGTTGGCGTTTTCGAGGAAATAGTCGCGGATCCAGTCGCAGACCGGATCCTCCTCATCCAGACAGATCCACGCCGCAGGCAGGTCCATGTAGCCGCAGAGCGAATACAGCTCTTTCATTTCATAGAGCCGGTCGCAGACGGTGCGGAAGGCGTCGATCGTACCGCTGATGTCCTTCGGGAATTTCCCCGGGCTGTGCTCTCTGGAATGGGTCCACTTCGGGAGTTCCCGCTCGAGCCGCCGAAGCGAAATGTCGCTTTTTCGTTCTTCGTCGTCCGACGGCCAGCCTGAAAAATCGCCGTCTGTCATCCACTCCATCTCCTGCATCCAGGCCAGATGGCAGCGCGGGGTGAAGACGAATACCGGGCTGCGGTCCAGCAGGTGCATCAGGTATCCCGGCAGCGACGGCGAAATGTCGCGCAGTTCGCGCAGCCGTTTGCCGCACTCGCAGATTGGAATCCGGTTGGCAGCTGTGAGCAGGAATGCCGGGAGCAGCTCTTCGGAGCCGTCGAAATTGTTGTAGTGGTCGCAGGAGACGAAACTCGGCCAGATGTCGATGATGTCATCGCCGTAGCGGTTTTTGGGACGCTCCTGCGGTTCGCAGGTTTCGAGAAAGCCGCTGATCGCCGTCTCGAACACCTTCGCCAGCGTCGCGCCGGGCGTCCTGCAGCTGCTCCAGTCGTAGACTTCGCGGATGGAGCTGAGCAGTTCGGCCATCAGCTCGCGGTCGGTGCTTTCGCTTTTCCGCAGCGGGATCCCGGCGGCCAGTTCCGGCAGGATCAGGGCAGAGGAGGCAGCAGTTCCGACGGCAGCGGCGGAGCGCTGTTGCCGGTCAGGATGTGTTGTTTGATTTTTTCTGCGCATTCGACGACCTCCCGTTCGTCAAAGATTTTAAAAAAAGGATCTCGCTGTTCCTGTTCGCCGAAGCTGAGCAGGACTTCCTCCGCAGTCAGTTTCATGGCGTTCTCCTTTGAGAAGCCGCCCGGCGCGGGATTCGCGCCGGGCGGCCGTTGTCATCCCTTCGCGCCGACGCGCTTGGCGAAGGTGTATTCAATCGCGGCGTCGGTGGTGACTGGGCCTTTGATTTCGGCGTTCAGGATTTCAGGATAATTCTGCGCGTAATAGTCGCGCACCTCTTCGACCGATTTGTCGGTGCCGGGATCGGCGAGCCGGTAGCCGGAGTAGAGGAACACGCGCGGCAGCGTCCCGACTCCGGGGGCCGGAGCGGCCGGCGTGGTCGTGGTGGTGGTCACGGTCTTGCGTTTCTTCGTCGCCATCGCTCAATCCTCCCATTCGTCGTCGTCGAACTCTTCAGCCGGAGCCGGTTCAGGTTCAGGCTGCGGCTCAGGAGCCGGGGCCGGTTCCGGCAGGGCCGCGGGGGCAGGGGCCTCCGGCTGCGGTTCGGGCTTCTTCTCCTCTTTCTCGCTCTTGCGGTCGCTCTGGCGGGCCTTCTTCCATGTTTCGGTCAGCGCGGCGGCGACGGCCTTTTCGAGTTCGTCGGGTTCGACGCAGACGTTCAGCGGGGGAGAATCGGCTCCTTTCTGGCTGCGCCCGGTGATGACCGCCATCACCAGCGGCCCGTTCTGGGTCAGGTTGATGGTGATGAATTTGTTGGATTCGAGGGCTTCGAGCAGTTCCTTGATCATTTCGCTTCCTCCTTGAATTGGGCGAGTTTGGCGGGGTTGGTGCAGTGGGGGCCGGAGTGTCCGGCTTCGCGCAGGCAGCGCGCTCCGGTTTTCGGGTTGCAGGCCGGGCACTGCTGCTGCTCCGGCTTGGGTTCCGGTTCCGGCTCCGGGGCAGGTTCCGGCGCGGGGGCAGGGGCCTCCGGCTGCGGTTCTGGTTCCGGCTGCGGTTCTGGTTCCGGCTGCGGTTCCGGTTCCGGCTGCGGTTCCGGCTCTGGTGCAGGTTCCGGCGCTGGGGCTGGGGCCTCCGGCTGCGGTTCAGGTTCGGGGGCCGGAGTCGGTTCAGGCGCAGGCGCCGGTTCTTCAGGAGCCGGTTTTTCTTCGGCTTCCGGGACGGCGCTCGCTTCGATGCGGCGTTCTGAGAGCCAGCGAAGCACCTCCTTTTCGGTGAGCCGGATCGAAGTGGTTCCGAGCTGATAGGTCGCGAGTTCGCCGCGCTTGATCGCGAGGCGCAGGAACTCCTTCGACACCTGGAAGCGGCTGGCGACCTCTTCCATCGTGATCAGGCGCGGAACTTCGAGCCGGTCCATCACGGCCGCGACGGTGGCGCCGACGACGCTTTCGACCAGCTCTTTGACGTTGAGTTGATTGCTGCAGTTACACATATTTCCTCCCTTTTGGTTGGTTGATGGTGCTTTTAAACGGTGGCGGGCTGCCGTTCGGCGTCCGTCGGTGGCTGCTCCGGGGCCTTGCCGAGCCTGCGTTCGGCCTCATCCCACGCGACGCCTGCCATGAAGAGAATGCGTTCGCGCGCGTCCGGCGGGAAGCTGTCGAGCAGCTTCTTCGTTTCCGGCCGTAAAAACGAAAGGTCATAAAACATCCGAACCTCCTAAACTGCCGCCGACTGTTTATTCGACTGCTGAATATCACGAATCAACTCATCGAATTGTTCGTGATTGATTACCTGATTCTCCACGAGCGAAAACAAGGCGGCCTTGACTGCAATTTTCTGATATTTCGTCAGCTCCATAATCACTCCTTTCGATTTTAGTGAACTACTATTATTTTAATACATTCACTATAATTTTTCAAGTCGACTTCTAAAAAATTTAGACTTTTTCTAAATCAGGAGTTGATTTTTGCAGTATATCACTATATTTTTATTATAAACGAGCGGAAATTTAGACGAGGTCGGTCATGGGAAATAAAGAAACGCCCCAGAGGCAAGAGTTCGGTAATGCTTTAAAGGTGATCCTGAAGCGGAACAATATTAAAATTCGCGAGGTGGCAAACGCCTTAGGGGTGACGCCTGGCTACATGTCGCAGATCATCAACGGCCAGACACTTTTAACTGAAGAGCGCTTTACGGAGCTGTACTCTTATCTTGAAGATAATATCGCCAGCAATGATGATGTTCTGCGCCTGTCTGCAATGTATTGCAATGCTAAGGCTGGTACAAGTTTTTTGCAGAATAACGAGTTGATTCAGGCTACCACGATTCAAAAACACTTCTTGCAGCTCTTTATTCAATTGACCAGCGATCAGCAAATGCAAATTCTACAAACAATGCTGCAATTTATTGAAAATAACCATCAGGCACAGGCAATCGCCGCAGGCATAGAACCGCCGGAGTAATAACAAAAACATAATTTTTTGACAAAAACGCTTGCTTTTGCTTAATTATCATATTATTATTACCACAGATTATTCATTTTAAAACGGGAGTATAAAATGAAATGTCGATTCTGCGGCGAGCCAGCCGGCTTCCTGAAGCGAGAGCATGAAGAATGCAGAAAGGCCTTTGAGTACGGCCAGAAGTATATCAGGGAATGTATTGATTATATTTATGATCATCGGGATTGTATGAATATATCGGAAGTAATTGCCGACTCAGCGTCCCGTTATCACATCTCTTCCAAAGTCTTATATCCCCTGTTGTGGCAATGCTGGCAGGATAAGGCCGCTGAAGCCTTGAAGGACGGGGAAGTTTCGGAAGATGAAATCACGATTCTCCGCAAAATGCTTCCGGCCATGCGGATTGACATCGCCGAGATCTGGCAGACAAAAGCCGGCGAAATGATTCTCGCTTATGGTAAAAAAGCCATCAAACAGATTTTGATAAAATCGATTGGTGACAAATCGCTGCAGGGCAACCTGCAGGAGCAAATCAGGCATATTCAGGAGCTTTACGGGTTCTCCGATCAGATTGTAAAATCATGCGCGCTGGAGGGGTGGAAATCCTGCGTTGCAGAAGCCTATGAAGATCATCTCATCTCTTTGGAAGAAGAAAAACTCCTTGATCAGCTTGCGGAACAGTTAAAAATAACGCAGGCAGATGCTCCAGAAACGTTTCTTAAGCTCGCCCGTGGCATTGTGCTGCGGAATGTTTTAAACGGCGAAGCGGTCAGTTCATTGCGTATCACCAACCAACTGCCGGTCATGCTGCAGAAAGGAGAAGTTATTCTCTGGCTCGAAAACGATGTTACGGTTTACGAGGGCAGGGTACGCCGTACCTATCAGGGAGGAAGCGCTGGAATGAGCTTCAGAGTTGCCAAAGGCGTCTATGTCAGAACAGGTTCATATAGAGGCGAGCCGGTGGAAACGACGGAAAGCGTCAATCTCGGTTCCGGTTGTATGGTCATCACCAATAAAAATATCTTCTGGATATCAGGAACGAAGTCGGTAAAGCTGCAGGCTAAGAAGATCGCAACAGTTATTCCTGTCAGCGATGGCGTGGTTATTCAAAAGGAAGGCGTTACCGCCAGACCGTATCATTTTATCACCGCCGATCCGTGTTTCACCTATAATCTTGTAATCAACTTGAATCTTTTGTAATATCGGGAAGCTAAAATGAAAATACAATGTCCTCACTGCTCGCAGAAATATGAAGTTGGCAAAGAATTCATTGGGCAAGCTGTACATTGCGAGAAATGTGAAAAAGACTTTATTGTGGAAGAATCTGGAAACGTTCCTTCTGCGGGAGCAGATAGTTCTAATTCCTGTTTGTTTTCCTGTCCAGACTGTGGGCATGAAGTATCAAAGCGAGCATCCACATGCCCTCATTGTGGCGCTCCCCTCCAAGCCGAAGCAGCACCTGTCGTAATCCAAACTGCAGGTTTTACTCGTGACGTGGCTGAAATTATCTATGAAACATGGCCGTGGCGTTTTGGATGGCTTTTTGCTGTATTGGGAACAGTTTCGGTAATATTGGCGATTATTCTGGGAAATAAGCCGATTGTATGGCCGGTTCCGGCGTTTATATGTTTTTTTATAATGGCTCTTTGCTTTCGTCAGAAATATATGAAATGTCACCGGTGCGGTTATGAAGGTGATTTCAAAACTTCAGGCGGCCCAAATGGGTGTGCGTTTATTTTGCTTTTGTGCCTCGGCATTTTGCCAGGATTGATTTATATGTTTGCCGTTCCAACTCATAAAACGTGTCCACGTTGCGGGCAGGAGGCCAAGTAGTGAAGTTTTGGTATGGCTGGATAATTTATGTATTTCTTATAACATTAACTGCGGCTGAACCACAAACGGTGAAGCCGTTCTTTATCATCGATGGCGATACGTTTCTGGCCGCGCCGGACTCGGTCAATTATCGGCTCTGGGGAATCGATGCGCCGGAGCTGGATCAGCCGTGGGGCAGGGCGGCGAAAGCCGCGCTGATGGATCTGATCCATCGCAAGCGCGTGACGGTCGTCAGACGCGGCACCAGCTACAAGCGTCCGGTGGTGCAGGTGACGACCACCAACGACCGCGACGTGGCGCTGGAGCTGCTGAAAATGGGGCTTGCCTGGTACACCCCGGAGTTTGCCCCGGATCGCGAAGATTACAAAAAAGCCGAAGCCGAGGCCCGCGAAGCGAAGCGCGGCCTCTGGTCGGAACGAAACCCGGTCAATCCGGCCGAACACCGCAAACAAAAATCAAATGTAAAGGAAAACTAATGATGTCAGATTATTTCCAGCTTCCAAGAAGGTTCCAAATCAAAAGTTCAAATGGAAAGATTTATACCGTAAGGGATATAAGTTCCCCGGATGCTGACCTTTCTGACTACCGGACCGATGAGGGATATCATGTTAATCTGCATAGGGATTCGACATTTGGCGTTCTGGACAGTGGGAATGGAGATACACGAGAAATCCAGTGTACGTTGATTGATCCGAATCAGAATGATAGGTGAATGAACTTTAATATATTTTCAGCTTTAATGAAAATACTATTGAAGATGTATAAAAAGATGTAATATTCTTCTTTTATCTCTTGAAAGATGTATAAAAAGATGTATATTATAGCTGTTGACAGAAAGGAGGCAGCATGAAATACCGGGAACTGGCCGAGTTGATGGAAGAAGCCGGGTGGTACTTCGAGCGGAACGGGAAGGGGAGCCATCGAATATGGCGACATCCCCAAAAGGATTTCCCGATTCCGATTCCGGACCACGGCAGCAAGGAAATCAATCCCGGGCTGGTAAAAGGAATCAAAAAGAAAGCCGGAATCAAATGAGGAGAAGGGGCGCAAGCCCCTTTCTGCCGGCGCAATTCAACCGGTATTCAGTTGTGTAATCATATCAGGAGGTGATGGAGATGAAAAAAAAGACTTATTTCATGTTCGTTCATGAGAACGAATCCGGTCTGTGGTGCGAATTCCCGGATCTGGAAGGGTGCATGACAGATGGTGATAATCTGGAAGGACTGATGAAGAATGCCGCCGAGGCGCTGGAAAGTTGGATGGAAAGCGTGATCGGCAATGGCGATTCTCTGCCGGAAGCGTCTTCATCTGCAGTCTTGAAAGAGAAGATGAAGGATGCTGACGAGGAAGTGGCTTTCATTGTGCCGGTAACCGGTTATCTGCCGAGTGTTCCGGCGCGGATCAATGTGACTTCAACCGCCGATAAGATTGAAGAAATTACCGATTTTGCCAAAAAAATCGGGAAAACTCGATCTGAATTGATGGTTAAAGCTACCTTGGACTACATTCGCAGCCGGGCATGACGGAGGCAGTCATGAAAGACACTCCTAAGAAGTATCTGGTCTACGCGCGGATCTCGCCGCGCGGCGGCGATCACGACCGCGAGAACTCAATCCCGATGCAGATCGAATATTGCAAACGCTATATCAGACAGCGCGGCGGCGAGGTGTTCGATGTGCGGCAGGATGTATTCAAATCCGGCAAAAACATGGACGGCCGCCCGGAGTTCCGCAGGACGATGGAGGAACTCCGCAGCGGCCGCGCGGAATGGGATATTCTGATTGTCTATAAGATGTCGCGCATGTCGCGCAGCATCAAAGACAGCGTTTCGATCATCGAAGAACTGTTCAAATACGGCAAAACGATCGTTTCAGTAACGGAAAACTGTCTGGACCTGACCACGCCGGGCGGACGTGCGCAGTTCGCGATGATGCAGGTATTCAACCAGCTTGAACGCGAGCAGACGGTCGAGAACACAATCAACAAACTGACCAGTATAGCCGAGCGCGGCGAATGGCCGGTCGGAAACTGCCCCTTCGGCTTTCGCCGGATCGCGCCTGGGAATAACGTGCTGCATCCAGATCCGATGAAATCGGCGATCGTGCGGGATATCTTCGAGATGTACACCAACCCGCGCGTGGCGGTCAACGATATCATCAGGAAGTACAAAGGCCAGATCTCGCGGTCGGTCGTCTTTACGATCCTGCGTGATCCGGTCTATGTCGGAAAAATCAAATACAACGGCCACGTCTACGACGGCAAACACGAGCCGCTGGTGGATGTGAACCTGTGGAATAAAGCGCAGAATATGCTTCCGGATGAGCGGTTGAAAATCCGGCCGAAAGCTCACAAATACGATTTCCTGCTTGGCGGCCTGCTGCGCTGCAGCTGCGGCAAGCACGCTCTGACGCCGGCGACGGCGAAATCCGGGCAGTATGCGTACTATCAATGTGTCGACGGCCTGAACTGCCGACTGCGGATTCCAGCACCGAAAATTGAAGAGGCTGCGCTGAACTTCCTGCGCTCGTTCCGTCGTGACGAAGAGGAGGTGAAAACAGCCGTTGAGGTTCTGAAGGACCGCGCAGCCAGGGAGGAAAAGAAAAACGCCCCGATGATCGAGGCATTGAAAGCTGAAAAGCAGGAGATCCTGAACAAACAGAACCATTTTACGCAGATGCTGGCGAATCCGACGCTGAGCGCGTCAACGCTGGCGATCCTAGACCGCCAAATCGAACAAAATGACCGTAATCTTGCAGTGATCGAAGAGGACTTGAAGCGTTTCAAGATTGATTTTGACGAAATCGCGATTTACCGGGAATCGGTTCGGATCCTGCACGATTTCCAATCTCTGGGTGCCGCGATCAACATGAATCAGGATCGCCAATCCCTGCGCGCCTTATTACTGCGTCACATCGATCATATAGACATAAAAGACGACGGAACTTGTATAATTTATCCGTTTTTAGGAGAAAGTTCGATTAGCGGTACGGTATGGGGTGGTAGACCGGACTTGAACCGGCGACCTCCTGGGCCACAACCAGGCGCTCTAACCAACTGAGCTACAACCACCATTTTGTCGTTATGTCATATAAGATAACCGCTGTATTCCGGAAATGCAAGCTCGGCTACCCTCAAAACACACATTTTTTTGAATTATTTTCGCTTTCCGGAAAAACGACGCGGCTCCGATGCCCGGAAAAGTTCAGGCCAGCCGGTCAATTCACCGGAGAAAAACTTGAAAAAGCTCCCCGGCTGTGCTATTTTCTTTGTACTATTATACCTCTTTACCATAGTTAAATAAAATTTACAGTTAAGGATTGCTGCATCATGGATTTCTCCCGGTATTTTCGCGATTACCCGACTCCCGACGGTCATTTCGGTCCCTATGGCGGTGCGCATCTGCCGCCGGAGTTGCTGGCGGCATTCGAGGAGATCAGCAACGCCTATCAGTCCATCTGCCACTCCGCTTATTTCATCAATGAACTGCGGCGTATCCGGCGCGAGTTTCAGGGGCGGCCGACTCCGGTCTATCACTGCGACCGGCTCTCTCGCCTGATCGGCAACTGCCAGATTTACCTGAAGCGCGAGGATCTGAACCATACCGGTGCTCATAAGCTCAACCACTGCATGGGGGAGGGGCTGCTGGCCAAATTCATGGGCAAGAAGCGGCTGATCGCCGAAACCGGGGCTGGGCAGCACGGCGTCGCGCTCGCGACCGCCGCCGCCTATTTCGGGCTGGAATGTGAAATTCACATGGGCGAAGTCGACATTGCCAAGCAGGCTCCCAATGTGACCCGCATGAAAATCCTGGGCGCCAAGGTGGTGCCGGTCTCCTTCGGCCTCAAAACCCTGAAGGAGGCGGTCGACTCGGCGTTTGAATCCTATGCGCGCAATTACAAGGATTCCATCTACTGCATCGGCTCGGCGCTCGGCCCGCATCCGTTCCCGCTGATGGTGCGGGATTTCCAGTTCTGCATCGGCGAGGAGTCCCGCGAGCAGTTCAAGGCGATGACGGGCCAGTTGCCGGATGCGGTCTGCGCCTGTGTCGGCGGCGGCTCCAATTCCGCCGGCTCCTTCGCCGCGTTTCTGAACGATCCGGTCGACCTGTACGGCGTGGAACCGCTGGGGAAGAGCTCGAATCTCGGCGATCATGCGGCAACGCTGACCTACGGAACGCCGGGCTCAATGCACGGCTTCGACAGCTATATGCTGAAGGATCAGGAAGGCGGACCGGCTCCGGTGTATTCGATCGCCTCCGGTCTCGACTATCCGTCGGTCGGCCCTGAACATGCGTTCTGGAAGGATTGCGGCCGCGTCAACTATGTGACGGCGACCGACGAAGAGGCGGTGGACGCCTTTTTCAAGCTCTCCCGTTATGAGGGAATCATTCCGGCGCTGGAAAGTTCGCACGCGATCGCGTATGCGATGAAATGGGCCAAGACCCATCCGTACGGCGCGATCCTTGCCACCTGTTCCGGACGCGGCGACAAAGATGTCGATTATGTGGTGGAGCATTACGGCTACGGCGAGAAATACAAATTTGAATCAGGAGAGTAATTCATGACCCGCGAACTTGAAATCGACGGCAGGCTCTATTCCGGAGTCGAACTTCACACCCGGCATGCCGTGATGCTGCTGATTCAGGGCGAACAGGGCAATCTGGGATGCGGCTACTTCTCGCTGGCTCCTGCCGATAAACTCGGCGACCGTTTCGCGATCGTGACCGGCGTTAAAAGTTTTTCCGATATGCTCGAAGCCAAAGTGGTCGCCGCCAGCAGTGCGGCGCTGGCCTGCGGCGTTGAAATCGGCATGGCCGGGCGAACCGCCCTGGCCTGCATGGAAAAGTAGGAAGCATCCATAAAAAAGGACCGGTTTCCCATATGAAGCCGGTCCTTTTTTCGCAAATCAGAATCAGTCATCAATCTCGACATCAATATCGGAGAAATAGACCGCTCCCATTGCAGACTGCAATCCGAGGCTGATCGCAACCTCTTTGGCATTTGTCGGGATCGCGGCTTTGACTTTGCATTCCCGCCAGTCGTAAGAACCGGATTTCCCGGTCGTAATATCAACGTACTGCCTGGTGCCGTCCGCTTTGGTGATCACGATCATCATCTTGACGCCGAGGTAATGCTTGGGGGGCTGACTCACATTTTCAGCTTTGACATCGGCGGAAAGCTCAATGACCTTTCCCCGCACTTTGTCGAGATCGAGCTTGTACTGGATCTGGCGGTTGGCGTCGGAAGCGCCGCTGGCAATGCGAATGGCCGGTTTTCCCTTGGGGCCGCCTGTCGGCAGCAGCGTGGCGAACTGCGACGAGCCCCACCGCTTCAGCAGTTCCGGGGTGCTGGCCATGTTTTCCTCGACATTGTCGCCGGCGAAAAGCGCGGTTCCGCCGAACAGCATCAGGCCCGCCAGGCCGAGAGTGGTGAATTTCTTCATGATTTTTTCTCCTTATGTTAAGCAGGGAGATGTGTTCTGCGCAATACGTTAAACACCTTATAATTAACGACTTTTGAGTCGTTT
>ERZ1026844.398-NODE-398-length-33241-cov-4.345839_pt1 | contig 33241 bp, 23 predicted proteins | sample MGYA00380152_ERZ1026844 | MGnify/ENA primary metagenome ERZ1026844 (study PRJEB33269, sample SAMEA4719788) | human gut metagenome | biome: human-associated habitat; feature: organic feature; material: feces | place: Cameroon | collected 2013-10 ... | reverse complement strand
GTCTAAAAATGTATAGTTCATTTTCAAAGAAGTTCAGTCAGATTAAACCTTATGATGATTATAATGTCACGGATGTGCCATGGCATGAGGCTATGGTGGCAGGTAATGGAAGGCTTGGCGTGCTTGAATCATGTGCGCCTATAGAGGACAGTCTTATATATCAGAATGTTGAATTTGTTATGCCATCGGAAGAGCCAAGACATGTGCCTTACGAGGTTACAGCACAGTTAGATGAAGCCAGACAGTCAGTTATTAATTTTGATGATACATGGAATATTCATGATAGAAAAAGAACGAATATGTACTGTTATCATCCAGGTCATATGATAAGACTGACACTTGAAGGAGAGCCGGATATTTCTGATTACAGAAGATGGACAGATTATAAGACTGGTACAATAAATACTACATTTAAATCAGACGGAGCTTCTATTTCAAGAAGTACATATGTATCCATAAAACAGAATGTGATTATAACTAAAATAATATCTGAAAACTCTGTGGATGTGTCGATATCAATAGATGATTTTGAGTCTATGCCGAAATTCGGAGTTCAGAAGAACAATATCCCTGCGCCTGAAAGAAATATGCTGTATTCAAGATTTGTAAGAGATAACATAATAGGTACGGTTGTGCATTATCCTGAATATGATGGAAGTGAGCTTGCAAAGGGTGGATTTGCAGGTGTTACAAGGATATTGACAGATGGTGATATGAGGGTTTCATCAAAGCCTAAAGACAGCCGTGCATATACCTGCATTGATGAGACTGAACCGGTTATTAATATATCACATGCAGAGAGTATAACACTCGTAACTTACACTGACTGGACAGATGATTTGGGAGAATATTGTGAGTTCAGGGACAGAGTTGATGGCAAAGATACATTTGCACTGGTAGATAAATGTATTAACAAAGTTGACGGTGTTGATATTACGGAAGAACCAGTAAGCTTAGAACATAAGAATATAGAGCTTGAGCTTGATGGCGGATATTTTTGCGAGTCTGCTAATGAAGAACTGCTTGACTTGCAGAAAAATGAATATGACATTATGCCTTCTCTGCTGGAAAAATTATATTATAATGGTCTGTATGGAATGCAGGCATGCGCAGGAACGACAGCGCCAAGACTCAGCGGCTTGTGGGTTGGTGAGTGGAATCTGTTGTGGAGAAGTGCGTACACAATGGATGCCAATGTTAATATTCAGGTTTCGGGAATGAACAGTTCAGGGTTGTATGAAGCAGGCGTTGGTTATATATGGTTTATTCTTCGGCAGATACCTGACTGGGTTAACAATGCAGCAATGGTGTATGGAATGAAGGATGCTGTGCTTATTCCGGTTAATACTGACGGCCACAGGGCAATGATGGTAGAGTACGATATTAATTATCCGTTCCAGTACTGGAATGCCGGTGCTGGCTGGATGCTTATTCCTATATATGAGTTCTTACAGACTTACGGCGACACTGTTATAACAACTGATGATGCTTCACTTATTAAGATGTACGGCAAAGATACATTTGATGTAAGAAAAGATGTATATGAGTCACTTCTTAAGAAGGCCTATAATTTCTGGAAACAGATAGGAAATCCTGAGTATTACACAGATACAGACGGTAATGCAAGGTATGAGGAGGGAAAATGCAGCCTTAAGGCGGGGGAGCATTATCTTATTATTCCATCATTTTCACCGGAGAATAAGCCTTTTGGATATCATAGTGCGATTACTGCCAATGCAGCAATGGATATCTCTGCGGCTAAAGATGTAATTAATATGTATATTGAGATGATTAATAAAGAGATAGCTGGAGAGAACAGGACTTCAGCAATGCAGGCTGTATCAGAGGCGGAAGCACTCTTAAGATTGTTACCTGATTTTATGTATGATGAGTCAGGTGCAGTTAAGGAATGGTCTATGAGGGAGTATGGCGAGAATAATGCTCACAGGCATATAAGCCATCTTTATCCGGCATGGCCGGCTTTGCAGACTCAGCATGACAGTGAGTTAGCAGCTGCATGCCGACAGGCAATTATTAACAGAAATCATGAGAATAAAGGAAAAGATGATACTGCTTCACATGGCTGGATACATAAGGCGTTAGTAGAGGCACGCCTTAAAAATGCAGATGCTGTATATGATACGCTTAATCTGCTTGTACACAGTGACATATTTTACACAACTTTATTTACAGACCACAATACTGACAGGAGCAAAGGTGTGTTTTGTACAGATACCGCATTTGGACTGGTTGGAATTATTGATGAAATGCTTGTATATTCGGATGAACACACAATTGAACTGCTTCCAGCGTGGTCAGACAAGCTTGGAAGCGGCATGGTTAAGGGACTTCGTACAAGATGTGGGATTACGATAGATGAGCTTAAGTGGGATGTTGATAAGAAGAAAGTGTATGTAAGTCTTGACTGGGGTAAGACTGAAGGCATTAATGTTGTATGCAGAAATTATAAAATTGAAAAAATCGGACACGAAAGGCAGAACTGATGATAACTACAACTTTATGTTATATAGAGAAGGATGACAAGTATCTTATGCTTCACAGAGTGAAAAAGCATAATGATATTAATGAAGGTAAATGGATTGGAGTGGGCGGACATACTGAGAATCAGGAGACGCCTGAGGAATGTCTTGTGCGTGAGGTAAAGGAAGAAACAGGTCTTACGCTTACTTCATACAGATTCCGCGGGCTTGTAACATTTATAAGTAATGAATGTGAGCCAGAACTTATGTGTGTATTTACGGCAGATGGCTTTACAGGCGAGCTTATTGAATGTGACGAAGGAGAACTGGCTTGGGTTGATAAAGAAGAAGTTCCCGGGCTTCCGACATGGGAGGGGGACAGGGTATTTCTGAACCTTCTTCTTTCGGGGGAGGAGAGATTTTTCTCGATAAAACTTAAGTATGAAGGCAGCAGACTTGTGGAAAAACAGGTTAATCTGTATTAAAATACAGATTTGGATATATTTACAGATGGAGTAATTTAGCAGCAATGGACGGCAGTAAGAAAAAAGTTATCAGCAAAGCACTTGTATGTGCATTTCCACATACTATTCCGATTCTGGCAGGATTTCTGTTTCTTGGAATGGCATATGGAATATACATGAATGTATCGGGATTCAGTTTTGTGTATCCGATGATTATGAGTATAGTTATATTTGGCGGAAGCCTTGAATTTGTTACAGTGAGTATGCTGTTATCAGCATTTGCACCAATACAGACACTTCTTATGGCATTCATGATTCAGGCAAGACACCTGTTTTATGGAATAGCGATGCTTGACAAGTTCAAGAATATGGGTTGGAAGAAATTCTATCTCATATATGCAATGTGTGATGAGACCTTCAGCGTGAATTATTCGGCAGAGATTCCGGCGGATGTTGACCGCGGATGGTTTTATTTCTGGGTATCATTATTTAACCAGATATACTGGGTTGGAGGTGCTACGCTTGGCGGACTGCTTGGCAATCTCATAACATTTGACACGAAGGGACTGGATTTCGTGATGACAGCGATGTTTGTGGTCATATTTATGGAGCAATGGAAGAAAGAGAAGAATCACATGAGTGAGCTTATCGCCATGATTGCAAGCGTTGCATGCCTTCTTATATTCGGTGCAGACAATTTCTTGATACCAACTATGGTTGGGATTATTGTTATGCTTACGGTGTTAAGAAAATATGATGAGAAAAAGGCTTTGAAGGAGTCTGGAAATGAGCCGGTAAAAGATGATTTGAAGGAGGACGCGGTACAATGACGATAACACAGCAGATTATTACAATTGCAATGTGTACTCTTGGAACTATGGCAACGCGTTTTCTTCCATTCATGATATTTAATGAAAAGAGGACAACGCCGAAGTACATAACTTATCTTGGAAAGGTTCTTCCTGGAGCAATATTCTCAATGCTTATTGTGTACTGCCTTAAGAATGTTAATGTAACAAGCTACAGCTATGGTCTGCCGGAATTGATTGCAATTATTGTGACAGTTCTTCTTCACAAATGGAAAAAGCAGATGCTTGTTTCTATCGCAGGCGGAACGATATGTTATATGCTGCTTGTGCAGTTGGTGTTCAGATGATTGAAATGAATTGGAGGTTTTGATATGGATAAGAAATTATTAGTAGTTATTGATATGCAGAATGATTTTATTACAGGAGCATTAGGCAATAAAGAGTGTCAGGCGGTTGTGCCTGTAGTGGCAGCAAAGGTTAAGAGTGCAGAAGGAAATGTGGATATTGTATACACACTCGATACCCACACAGAAGATTATATGAATACACAGGAGGGAAGAAATCTTCCTGTAAAGCACTGCATAAAGCCTGATAATGGATGGAAGCTGATACCTGAGCTTGAGGGAATCAAGGCAGTAAGAAGCTTTGAAAAACCAACATTTGGCTCAATTGAGCTTGCTGAATGGATTAAAGAAAATGGTTATACAGAGGTTGAACTTATCGGCGTATGCACGGATATCTGTGTTATCAGTAATGCCATGACAATCAAGGCTGTTAATCCGGAAGTGGTAATATCAGTTGATGCAAAATGCTGTGCCGGAGTTACACCTGAGTCGCATGCCAATGCACTGGCAGCGATGAAAGCCTGCCAGATACAGGTGGAAGAGTAGAACTGGCAGAGTGAGCAGGCTGGTGTGGGAGATTTTGTGGATTGGACTTCAGAGCTGTGAAAAGTTATCATGATGAGCAACAGCAAACCATACAGGATTTTGAAAAGACCTACCAGATTACTATAAATGTTTATGATAGTAGGTTGGTTTGAGCTAATACAAATGTTTCTTGTATAGGCAAAACCTACTCAATGACATATGTTGTAGTATTTGGTAGGCCTTTTTTATAATAATTTGAAGTATCTGACTAAATGTGATTACATTTTAAAAGAAAAAGACCTACTTGAGTTATGAATTTTGTCAGTTGAGTAGGTCTTTGAGACAGATGTGTAATATTAGACGGTTTAAAAGACCTACTAGCAAATAAGCCAGCAGGTCTTTAGTGGGTTTTTATAGGTTTAGATGATAATAAGCCATATTACTTAGGTCTTACAGTAAGCCTCTTGATAAGACCGTCTTCTGTTACTTCACGGACTGTAGCGATGGCCATGATGTTGTAACCGCCGAAGTTAGCAATGAATTCTGCCTGGGTAGAATTTACAACTTCGCCGTCTAAGATAGAGTATTTGCGGAAGCCGAACTTGTTACGGAAGAACATGTTGATAGCTTCACGTCCATATATATGATATTCGTTCTGGGCTGCTGAGTTAGTACAATAATCATTGATTATTCCGTCTGGAGAAAAGAGATTGGCAAGTCCTGCGTAATCTTTGTTTTCCATTGCTTCTACATATTTTTCAATTGCTGTCATGTTTAATGCCCTCCTTAATTAATATACTTTCTCTGTGTTTAATAATGCGTCTGTACCACCATCAACGAACATGATGTTTCCATTGACGCCTCTTGCTGAATCTGAAGCAAGGAATACCATAACCTCAGCAATTTCCTCTGGTGCCATGAGACATTCCTGACCGTACTTTGTTGGGATAGGAAGAGCATTAAGAGCCATCTTTGCTGTAGTACTCATTGTTGCAGTCATGGCTGTGTGTACATTACCAGGAGCAACAGCATTTATACGGACACCATTAGCTGCCCATGTTGCAGATACACGGCGTACCCATCTTGCAAGTGCGTACTTAGTAGAAACATAAAGGCTGTTTCCAACTGAAAGATTAGTGCTGTCCATAGATGAAACAAGGCTTAATACACGCTTTTCGTCACCGATATTATTAAGAAGATCAACGATATCCTTACGGCCTGCACCCTGTGAAATTGTGTTAGAAACAGTTACAACACAGCTTCCGTGTTTCTTCTTTAAAAGGTCGTAAACGCCATTTGCAACAGCTACTGTTCCAAAGTAGTTAAGAGAGATAATAAGTCCGAGATTACCACATGCGCCTGAAACACCAGCGTTGCATATCATTCCGTCAAGTCCGTCAGGGCACATAGTATGTAACTGATCAACAGCAGACTGTCTGCCTTCCTGAGATGCAAGGTTTACACAGATGTCGCCGTCTTTAAGATCAATATTAATTACCTTATGTCCCTGGTGTATTAACAATTCTTTAGTTTTCGCACCGATACCGCTTGAAGCACCAGTAATAGCATAGATTCCCATAGTATTTCTATTCCTCCTTGTTTTTTGAATATGACCTTATTATAATTAAAACTGATATCTTATAAATATCCAAAACACATATATAATAGGAGACCAGATTTGCTTACATATGATTTAGATAAACGCGGAAACAAAACAATGTACGAATATCTATATGAATTGATTAAGGAAGATATAGCTGACGGAAAACTTAAGGCTGATGAAAAGCTTCCATCAAAACGAGGGCTTTCACAGCATTTGCAGATAAGTGTCAAGACGGTGGAGAATGCATATGAGCAGCTTCTTCTGGAAGGGTATATCCGTTCAGAAGAAAAACGCGGCTACTATGTTAATAAGATTGCCGTGATTACAGGTAGCGGGCCATCGTATGCTGCTCCTGTGAAAAGATTTCAGGAAGAGACTTATCTTGCAGATCTGACTGCCAATAATATACAGTATGATAAATTTCCATTTGCAACATGGGCTAAGGTTATGAGAGAAACTCTGACCGATTACAACACTTCACTTCTTAAGACTGTGCCTTTTAATGGCGTGCTGCAGCTTCGAGAGGCAATAGCAGACCATCTTAACAGATATCGTGGAATGCAGGTTTCAGCAGACCATATTATTATAGGGGCGGGAACGGAATATCTGTATAACAGGCTGTTGCAACTTTTAGGACCTGATGCGAAGTTTGGCGTTGAAAATCCCGGATACCGCAAGATTACCAAGATATATGATGAAAATGGTGTGGACTGGGATTATGTTAATATTGATGATAAGGGCATGAAAGTTGATGAACTTAGAAAGAAAGGTATAAATGTAGCACATGTAAGTCCTGAGCATCATTTTCCGATAGGTCTTGTTATGCCGGTTGCAAGAAGACAGGAACTGCTTAGCTGGGCGGCGGAGGAACCGGGCAGATATATAATAGAGGATGATTTTGACTGTGAATTCCGAATGCAGGGCAAGCCTATACCGTCCATGCAGTCGAGGGACAGAAGCCACAGAGTAATATACATGAACACATTTTCAAAGACAATGGTTCCTTCGCTTAGAATAGGATATATGGTACTGCCGGAAAAGTTGATGGAAAAATATATCTCAACAATGAATTTCTATTCGTGTACGGTGTCGGGCTTTGAACAGTATGCGATGGCGGCATTTATTGAGAAGAGATACTTTGAGCGCCACATTAAGAGGCTTGTAAATGATTACAGGGGACGCCGTGAAAAGATTTGCAGGATGTTTCGCGAATCAAGGCTTAGTGAGATAAGTACGATATATCAGGATGATGCGGGAACACATTTTTTGCTGCATGTGAAGACTTCCTTAAGTGATGTCGAGATTAAATGGGCAGTCAGGCAGAAGGGGATTCTGATTAACTGCCTTTCGGAGTATTGTTTCGCTGATGCGGATAAGTACCATGGAATACTTGTAATACATTATTCTGATATGGACGAAGCAACTCTTAAGCTTGTAATTGCTGCTTTCGAGGAAATATTCCTGTAAAAAATGTGGCACAAAGCATCAGAATAGCATAATTAAATATAATAAATAAAAAAGGAATCCTATAAGCAGAGAGGCAACATCTCCCTGCTTACAGGATTCCTTTTATTATAATATCTTAATCAGCCTATTCCGCCAAGTACAATTCCAAGTATAAGAACAAGGAAACATATAGGGCAGAAAATGTATTTGCATACAGGAATGAACATGTCAGTGAATTTCTTATCGCGACCGGTATTAACCTGAGTTTCAACATATTTCTTACCACATACCCAGAAGAACATAATTCCGGCAAGACCTGCACCAAGTGGGCAGATGTAGATAGAAAGTATATCCATCCATCCAGAGACAATTCCCTGAATACATATTGAAACTACAAGTGCTATTGCAGCGATTATTGCACAAGATGCCTTTCTTCCCAGATGAAGCTTTTCCTGAATGGTTGCAATAGGAGCTTCATACAGGTTGATTAAAGAAGAAAGTCCTGCCATAAATACAGCAACGAAGAATATAATTGCGACTATGTATCCGCCTGGCATTGATTTAAAAAGTGCCGGGAGGAAGATAAACATAAGTCCGGGACCACCCTGATTAAGCTGGGCACCGGTTGTTGCCATTGCAGGAATGATAACAAGAGCTGCGAGCAAGGCTGCTATAGTATCGAACAGAGCAACGCGTCCGGCAGCAGCAGGGATATCTTCATTATCTGAAAGATAAGAACCATATATAAGAGTACCATTACCAGCAACAGAAAGAGAGAAGAATGCCTGGCCAAGAGCGAATATCCATGTCTTAGGGTCAGCAAATGCCTCAGGGTCAACTCTGAAAATGTATTTGTAGCCTTCTATTGCACCAGGCTGGAAAGCAACATATATTCCAAGTACAGCAAAAAGAATAAAGAAAACAGGCATCATGATTTTATTGGCCTTTTCAATTCCGCGTCCGACACCGAACATAAGGATAATAATACCAATAACAAGAGCTACAATCTGCCATACATTATTACCAAATGCGCTTGCCATACTTCCAAATGAAGCAGCAAAGCCTTCTGTGTCAGCAGGTGCAAGTGTCTTTCCTGTAAAAGCTCCAATCATGTACTTAAGAATCCAGCCCATTACAACAGTGTAACCAATTGCCATTGCAAGTGCGCCAAGTACTGGAATAAAGCCGATAGCCTCACCAAGCTTTCTCTTATTCTTAGTTTCGCATGCATATCCAAATGCATCAACAGGTCCTGACTTAGTAGCACGACCAAAACTCATTTCTCCGATAACACCAGTGAAACCAATAAGTGCAACGAATATGAAATATGGTATCAGGTATGATCCACCGCCATACATTGATACTCTTGTCGGGAACATCCAGATATTACCCATACCAACGGCAGAGCCGATACAGGCAAGGATGAATCCCCATTTGTTGTTAAAAGAATCTCGTTTTTTCATAAAACAATTCCCCCGCATATATTTTGCTAAACAGCAATGTATTTAATATACAGTATATTTGCGGATATGTAAAACTATAATCTGAAAATATATTGGAAAATCAAACGGCTCTTTGACAAGACTATAATAATCATGATATTATATAGCATCATATAGGTATTTATAAGTAAATAATATATAGGCAGGTACAGCATATGACAACTAAGGAATGTTTTGATGCAATGGGAGCAGATTATGAAAGTGTTTTAGAAAGATTTTCAAGTGAAGCTCTTGTTAAGAAATTTGCATTAAAGTTTTTGAATGATAACAGTTATTCTAATCTTGAAGATGCCTTAGCTGATGGCAATGTAGAGAACGCATTCAGGGCAGCACATACACTTAAAGGTGTCTGTCTGAATCTTGGATTTGATAATTTATATAAAGTCAGTTCAGATATTACAGAAATCTTACGAACAGGGGAACTGACAGGAACCAAGGAAGCATTTGAAAATGTTAAGAAACAGTATAATATAACAGTTAATGCAATTAAAGCTATTGATTAGTTAGTGCACTATTGTATCAAGGAGTATGTTGGATATGGTATCAGATTATGTTATGACAACAGAACAATTGGAAGAACAGGTCAGGGTTTTAAGAAAGGTATTTGATGTTGTCCGCTTTCTTGATGCAAACAATCTGCGTCTTGTGAGTGGTAATGGACATGAAGTTATGTGTGAATGTTTCGAATTCTGGGGGAAAGATCATAGATGTGACAACTGTATTTCCAGGAAAGTTGCAGAATCAAAGCAGGAGAGAACGAAGCTTGAATATGTGGATTTTCAATTATATCAGGTTATTTCAAGATATATTGAGGTTGATGGCAATGACTATGTTATGGAACTTGTCAAGAAACTGGATGATGACAGTCTGATAGATAATGAAGGCTCAAGAAAGCTGATGGATAGTCTTGCAGGACTTAAGCATAAGCTTTATGAGGATGTGCTTACAGGTGCTTATAACAGAAGATATTTTGAAGAAGAAGTGAAGAATATTGGAACGACAGTTGGCGTTGCGATTATTGATCTTGATGATTTTAAGATATATAACGATACATATGGACATGATGTAGGAGATACTGCATTATCTACAACAGCAAGTGTTATAAGACAGTGTATAAGAAAATCAGATATACTTATAAGATATGGTGGAGATGAATTCCTTCTTGTATTACCAGAAGTGAAGGAAGATATTCTGAATGACAAGCTGCAGCAGATTCAACGAAAGATACATGCAACAGAAATACCTGGATATCCTAATGTACGTTTGTCTGTAAGTATAGGCGGAATAGTATGTGAAGATGGTTCAATTGAAGAAGCAGTAGCTAAAGCAGACCGTCTTATGTATCATGCCAAGAATAAGAAGAATATGGTTGTCACAGAGCAGAATATTGATGAGGATATTAATACACCATCAAGTGAAAATGGATATTCATCTGTTAAACAGAATATTCTTATTATTGACGATAACAGAACTAACAGGGAACTTCTGAAAACAATGCTTAAGCATGAGTATAATGTTATTGAAGCTTCTGGGGGACCTGAGGGCTTAGAAATACTAAAAGCAGAAGAATATGATTTTGCAGTTGTTCTGCTGGATATTATAATGCCGGGAATGGACGGATTTTCTGTCATGACAAGCATGAGAGCTGATAGCAGAATGAGAGATATTCCTGTTATTATGATATCAACTGAAGATAGAAATAGTTCAATAAGAAAGGCATATGATCTTGGCATAGCAGATTATATAAGCAGACCATTTGATTCAAGAATTGTATACAGAAGGGTATCAAATGTTATCAAACTGTATACAAAGCAGAGAAGACTTATGCATCTTGTAACTGAGAGCATTCAGGACAAAGAGAATAACAATCAGATGATGATTGGGATATTGAGTCATATTGTAGAATTCAGAAATGGTGAGAGTGGACAGCATGTATTGCATATTAACCAGATTACACAGATGCTTCTTGAAACATTGACCAAGAAAACAGACAGATATAATCTTACATGGCATGACAGATTTATTATAGCCACTGCGTCGGCACTTCATGATATTGGAAAGATTGGAATTCCAGAAGAGATTCTTAATAAGCCAGCAAGACTTACAACAGAAGAGTTCGAGATTATGAAGAAACATACTGTGATAGGTGAAGATATTCTTAAGGAGCTTGATATGTATCAGGATGAGAAGCTCGTTCAGGTTGCCATGCAGATATGCCGTTCACATCATGAAAGATATGACGGCAAAGGATATCCGGATGGACTTAAAGGTGAGGATATCCCTATCTGCGCACAGGTCGTTTCAATTGCAGATGTATATGATGCATTAACAAGTAATCGTGTGTATAAGAAAGCATATTCACATGAAAAGGCTATGCAGATGATTCTTAGTGGTGAATGTGGTACATTTAATCCACTGCTACTTGATTGCCTTATTGAGATTCAGGACAGACTCTGATAGTTAACGGACTTTAATTAGTTGTATGCTTTAAGAAGTTAATAAGCTTTTTAGCAGCTATGCTTTCAGTGTGTCTTGATTCCCTTATAAGTATGATATCTCTTTCGGGAGCAGATTCATGCAGGGAAACAGGAAATATTTCACCACGCATTATATATTCTGAAGCAAGCTGTTCAGGATAGAAGCCCAAACCTAAGTTGGACTGAACCATGGCAAGAACCTGATCTGTTGTGGATGCCTCCATGTCAAGGTTGAAGTGCAGGTCATTATCATAGAAAAACTTAGTGTAGTGGTCATGTGTGCCAGTTCCTTCAACAAGACTTATGAAAGGATATTCCTGAAGTTCTTCAAGATGCAGAGCATTATTACAAAGTTGCTTGTATTTAGGACCGGCAATTAGTATGTCATTGAAAGAGCATAAGCTTTCAGATTTCATATCATTAGTTAAATTCACCGGTGTGGTTACGACTGCAAAGTCTACCAGACCGGCTTTTAGTGCATTGACAGCCTGATTGGTAGAGTGGTTGGTAAGCTTTATCTTGACATCAGGGAAAAGCTCTGTGAATTTTTCAAGCTTTTTAAGAAGAAATATTCTAAGAGCAATCTCACTTACTCCTATACATATTGTGCCTCCGGAAAGGCTCTTGCTTTTGATAATGGCGTTCTCAGCATCTTCAAGCTGTTTCATTGCAATTGATACATGAGAATACAATGTATTTCCTTCAGGTGTAAGAGTGATGCCTTTGTGAGAACGGTTAAGCAGCTTACAGTCAAGTTCGCTTTCTAATATATTCATGCAGCGGGTTATGTTAGGCTGGTTATTATCGAGCATGCGGGCTGCTTTTGAAAAACTCTTATATTTTGCAACATAGTAAAATATTCTGTAATAATCCAAGGTCATAATAATTCTCCAATATATAATTTTGATATAAGTGACATACTAAATATACATTTTACATATCGAAAATGCAATACTATAAGAGACAGCTATAATATAGAAAAAGATGAAAGAAGGCATCGGTATGTTATTTAAGAAAAAGACACTGGATGAAAAAATGGAGAAATATGTAAAACATCATGACTGGTATGCAATACAGGAAGAGATTACAGGAAGCAAAGAAGGAAAGATTGCAGCAGCCAAGGCACTTGGGGCAAGCGATGACCAGAGCAGCATAGATTTATTGTTGAGATTTGTTGATGATGCAGATGATGATGTTGTATTTGCAGCATGTGAGTCGTTGAGAAAAGTTGGTTCTGAGCATGATACAGCGGATTTACTTGCAAGAATGCAGAAGATTCCAGAAGACAGACAGGCTATAAGGGACGAAATAGGAAAGACTGTCCAGGAACTTCATCACAGACCATAAAACTCATATTTTATTGTTTTTTTACATAATGAAAATGTATTGAAAAAATAATGGGTACAAATCAAGAAATTACTTGATTTGTACCCATTTTTGATATTAAATAGGAAGTGGTTGCATAGTTGTCAGACCGTGTAACAAAGGATGTTAATTGCGGAGGTTGGATATGTCTGGTAAATCAGAAAATATAATAGAGCTTAAACATATCAGTAAGGTATATAGTGATAATGGATTTAAGGCGGTTGATGACTTTAATCTTGAAGTAAAGCGGGGGGAATTCGTAACATTTTTAGGACCATCAGGATGTGGAAAGACAACCACACTAAGAATGATAGCAGGATTCGAACTTCCGACAGACGGACAGATACTTCTTAACGGAGAGGATATATCACAGCTTCCAGCTAATAAAAGACCGATTAATACAGTGTTTCAGCGTTATGCACTGTTTCCACATATGAATATATATGAAAATATTGCATTTGGACTTAAGTTAAAGAAGCTTCCTAAAGAAGAAATAAGAAAAAAGGTTAAGCATGTTCTTGATATGGTTGACCTTGAAGGATTTGAGGACAGAAAGATATCTACGTTGTCAGGCGGACAGCAGCAAAGAATTGCAATTGCAAGAGCACTTGTCAATGAGCCGGAAATTCTTATGCTTGATGAACCTCTGGGGGCACTTGATTTAAAGATGCGTAAGGAGATGCAGATTGAGCTTAAGAATATGCATGACCAGCTTGGAATTACATTTATATATGTAACACATGATCAGGAAGAGGCACTTACAATGTCTGATAAGATTGTTGTCTTATCAGAGGGTAAGATTCAGCAGATTGGAACACCAGAGGATATATATAATGAGCCTAAGAATGCATTTGTTGCTGACTTTATTGGAGAGAGTAACATTTTCAAAGGTATTATGACAGGACACATGAAAGTTAGATTCTGTGGCGGAGAGTTTGAGGGAATGGATGATGTTCCAGAGGGAACTTTAGTTGATGTTGTTATAAGACCAGAAGATGTAATTATTACAAAGCCTGAGGATGGAACTGTTGTTGGTGAGGTTACTTCAGTTATATTCAAGGGAATGCATTACGAGGTTGCTGTTGAATCCGGGAAGTATGAAATGATAATAAGAACTACCAGGTGTTATCATGTTGGTGATACAGTAGGAATGCAGCTTGAACCTGATGGAATTCATGTAATGCTCGCAGAAGACCATACAACAAGTTTTGTTACAACAATTAATGGAGATTATACACTTGACTTTAATGGTAAGATAATAAGCTGTGATTTAACACAGGTTATTCCTAAGACTAAGATGTCAGATGGAGTTCTTGTTGATGAGAATGGTGAAAATGTAGATGTTTCAAAGTTCAGGGTTGTTGTTTCAATCCAGCCTGATGATATTGAGATGAGTGATGATGTAACAGCAGGTCTTGTGTCAGGTAAGATTATTAACCTTATCTATAAGGGTGACCATTACAGTTATGTAATAAGAACAGAGTATGGTCATGACCTTATTGTAGATGATGAATATCTCTGGAATATGGACGATCAGGTTGGCCTTATCATGCCTGAAGAGAAGATGAAATTCCAGTTGAAGAAGTAGGGGGTAAGAAATATGTCTTTTTCACGCAAATATCTTGGAATCCCTTACGGGCTGTTCCTTATATTATTTGTTGCAGCGCCACTGCTGGTTCTTGTATATTATGCATTTACTAACGGACAGGGACAATTCAGCATGGTTAATCTGCAGAATTTTTTTACAGACCCTAATACACTTGGAACTCTGTGTTACAGTCTTGTACTTGCATTTGTTGCAACTGCGGTCTGTCTGATAATTGCTTATCCTGTAGCGTATATACTTTCACAGAGTAAGTTAAAGAGAAAAGCGGTAATACTTCTGCTTTTTGTTATGCCTATGTGGATTAATTTCACATTAAGAATTACTGCACTTAAAGAGATATTATCAATGATTGAGGGGAATCTTGCGTATTATCCGTTTATCAATACGATAATAGGAATGACTTACGATTTTCTTCCATTCATGATACTTCCTTTATATACAACACTTTCAAAGCTTGATAAGAGTGTTATAGAAGCGGCATCCGACCTTGGTGCAGATAATTTCCAGACATTTATCAAGGTTATACTGCCATTGTCTGTTCCGGGAATTGTGAGTGGTGTGTCAATGGTATTCCTTCCGGCAATGACTAACTATGTAGTTCTTGATATGCTTTATAACAGCACATATATTATGGGTAGTCTGATTGGAAGTTATTTCAGTGCATATGACTGGCACAATGGCTCAATGATAGCACTGATACTTCTTGTTATTATATGTATTGTCACTCTGGTTTCGGGTGATAAGGAGTCAGAAAATGCTGGAAGAGGAGGACTTGTATAATGAAGAAATTTCTGAAATATATGATTATATGCATTGTCCTTTTGTTCATGTATATTCCGATTCTTGTGCTTGCAGTATACAGTTTTACTGATGCCGCTAATATAGGACCGATACATGCATTCTCAATGCATAATTATGTAACACTTTTTACGACTCCGGAGCTTATTAATATGATAATCGGTTCCGTGCTGCTTGCTGTCGGAAGTGCTGTGCTTGCAACAATACTTGGAACAACAGGTGCTATAGGTGCATTTTATTCAAAGGGAAAAGTAAAAGGAGCAATGTCAGTTCTTAATCAGGTTCCAGTTGTCAATGCAGATGTGGTTACAGGTTTTTCTATCTGTATCCTTCTTGTAGTCGTATTAGGTGTCAGCAAGGATACTTACATACCTCTTGTTGTGGGACATGTTATACTGAGTGCACCGTTCGTATATCTGGCTGTTGTTCCCAAATTAAAACAGATGGATCCAAGTCTGTATGAAGCAGCACTTGACCTTGGTGCAACACCTGTGTATGCACTTTTTAAGATAATAATACCTCAGATTGCTTCCGGCATAGCATCAGGATTTGTTATGGCAGTTACATTATCACTGGATGATTATTTCGTTGCAACATACACTAAGCCTGCAACATTTGACACAATAAGTACTTATGTTGTTAATGCAACCAAGGGCTCACAGACTGATATCAAGACTGCTTTGTGGGCTTTATCTACAATAATATTCCTTATTGTTATTGTAGTTGAGATTGCAATTAATCTTGCACCAGCAAGAAAAGCTGTACGAGAGGAGGCCGGAGCTGATGAATAAGATTATTGGAAAGATAAATGCGTTAATACTGTCAGCTTTAATGGCAGTAAGCGGCGTGGCAGCGGTAACAGGAGTGTTTAATACAAACAGTCTTACAGCAGAGGCGGCAGATGATACAATCATACTCCGTGTGTGCAACTGGGAAGAATATATTGATACCGGAGACTGGAGTGATGATGATACAATCGACCTCGAGAGTGGAAGCATAAAGGGTGAGAATTCTATAATTACTGATTTTGAGAATTGGTATTATGAGAATTACGGCAAGAAGGTTAAGGTACAGTACAGCTGTCTTGGAACTAATGAGGAGTTGTACAACATGCTTACTCTTGGCGATGATTACGATGTAATCTGTCCTTCAGAATATATGATAATGAAGCTTATGGCAGAGAACTGGCTTGAACCATTTTCAGATGATTTTTATGATACATCAATTGTTAATAATTATTATGCTAAGGGTGTATCTCCATTTATTAAGAAAACATTTGACGAGAATAAGATTAATGGTGAGTCATGGAGCCGCTATGCTGCAGGGTATATGTGGGGCATAACAGGAATTGTATATAATCCGGATAAGGTTACAGAAAAAGAAGCATCTACATGGACAATAATTAATAACAGCAAATTCAGACGTCAGATAACAATTAAGGATAATGTAAGAGATTCCATGTTTGCAGCTGTTGGTGCAATTAAGTCAGATAAGTTAAAGTCAGCGTCATTTATAAACAGTCCTGATTATCATGAAAGACTTGCCGAGGAGATGAATGATACTTCTGAGGCAAATGTGGACAGGATTCAGGAGTATCTTCAGTCAGTTAAGAATAATGCCTATTCATTCGAGACGGACAGTGCCAAGGCTGATATGATAACAGGAAAGGTAGTCGCAGGTTATCAGTGGTCTGGAGATGCTGTATATACTATGGACCAGGCTGACGAGGATGATTTTCAGCTTAACTTTGCAGTACCCAAAGAATGTACTAACCTTTACTTTGACGGCTGGGTAATGTTAAAGTCTGGAATTAATGGCAATTCAGAGAAGAAGCAGGCAGCACAGAGCTTTATTAACTTTCTGTCTAAACCTGAAAATGCTGTAAGAAACATGAGCTATATTGGATATACATCAGTTATATCAGGTGGTGACAGTGATGTTGTATTCGATTATATAAAGTGGAATTACGGAGCAGATGAAAGTGATACAGATGTTGTAGATTATCCTTTAGGATATTTCTTTTCAGGTGATTCTGATGATGAAAGATATATACTTAAAGTTCCAAGAGAACAGACATACAGACAGTTATCAGCACAGTATCCTGCTCAGGAGGTTATGGATAGAAGTGCCATTATGCAGTATTTTGATGCTGAAGAGACAACAAGAATTAATCAGATGTGGATTAATGTAAGATGTTATAACATTAAGAATGTTCCTGTGTGGGGATGGATTCTTGCAGGTATTATTGTTGTGGCGTTAATAGCATTATCTGTAAAACTTAAGATAAATAAGAAATATGATTAATAAGCATTTGATTTTAAATTGACAAATAAACAAATGTTGCTATTATATATGTCAGACAGAATGAATCTGTATAACAGTGCAAAGGAGCACAGAATTTCTGAGAAATCAGAGGTTCTGTGCTTTTTCTTTTGCAGAATGGAGGAAATTATGGCAACAGAATCAAGTATTATGGACTCTAATAGTTTCAAGGAAGAATATGCATCTATGTTAAGTCCTAAGACAAGGGAAATGATTAGTAAGAGAGAAAAATACCTTGGGGGTGCATACAGACTTTTTTATAGAAAGCCACTTAACATTGTCCGTGGAGAAGGAGATTATCTGTGGGATGATGAAGGTAACAAATATCTGGATATGTATAACAATGTAGCCGGTGTAGGACACTGTAATCCTGCCGTTGTAAATGCAGTTACAGAACAGATGAAAACTCTTAATACACATACAAGATATCTTCATGAAAAGATTCTTGATTACAGTGAAGAACTGCTTGCACTTATGCCTGAAGAGATTAATAAGATAATGTATATGTGTACAGGTTCAGAAGCTAATGACCTTGCACTTCGTGTGGCAGAAGCCTATACGGGTGGTACCGGTATAATTATCACACAGGAGGCTTATCATGGAACAAGTGCTTTGACATCAGGCTGTTCACCATCTCTTGGTGCAGGCCAGCCATTACTTCCTAATGTAAGGCTTATAACAGCACCTGATTATTACCGTCATGGTGGAACACCAGAAGAATTCACAGCATGGTATGCATCAGAGATGCAGAAGACTATAGATGAATTAAATGAGGCAGGATATAAGTTCTCTTGTTTCCTTGCTGATTCAATATTCTCATCTGATGGTATATATCCTGACCCTGTAGGATTCTTAAAAGCAACTGTAGATGTTGTACACAAGAATGGTGGAGTGTTTATAGCAGATGAGGTTCAGCCGGGATTTGCAAGAACAGGACAGGCATTCTTTGGATTTGCGAGACACGGAATAGTCCCTGATATGATAACAATGGGTAAGCCTATGGGTAACGGAATTCCAATCTCAGGACTTGCTGCAAAGGAGGATGTACTTGCAGCCTTCAGCGACAAGCTTCCTTACTTTAATACATTTGGTGGTAATCCTGTATCAATAGCCGCTGCTCAGGCTGTTCTTAAATATATTAAAGATGAGAATCTTCAGGAACACTGTAAGAAAGCAGGAGGAGCACTTCTTAAGGCACTTAAAGAGGTACAGGAGCGACATCCTGAATCAGTAGGTGATGTAAGAGGTGCAGGTCTGTTCTTAGGATTTGAATTCGTTAAGAATGATGGCAATAAGACACCTGATAAGGATATGGCGTTGAATGTAATAGAGATGTTAAGAGATGAGCATATTCTTACATCAGTTATAGGTCATTATGGCAATATCTTAAAGCTTCGTCCACCAATGGTATTTTCAGAGAACGATATTGACTGGTTTGCAACATCTCTGGATAAATGTATTACAAAGCTTGAAAATAAATAAATTGAAAAAATCGGACACAGACATTAAACATCTGTGTCTGTTTTTTTGCTTACAACAAGAATTTTACACAAGATTTACAAGACAATTATTGTAAGTTTACCACATAGGGATATAGTAATGACAATTCGTTGCACAACAGTATACGAATAAATATATCTCATTATGTGGAGGAAAAAATGAAGAGAAGTAAGAATTTATTAAGAAAAGGTGCAGCACTTGCTGCAATGTCAACAGTTCTTGTAAGTCAGGCACCACTTATTAATGCATTTGCATATGGTGAGGCGGATGTAAGTCAGAGTACTTTCAAGCAGGATACAGATAATTCAGCTGATTTCCAGAACTGGCTTTCTAATGTATGGCAGGGAGGAGAAAAAGCTTATGCCCAGACTGAAAATATAGCTTTAACTCCAGGCTCAGATTCAGCAGATCTTAATTTTTCATGGTATTCAGCTGGAAAAGGAACACCGGCAGTAAAGGTATGGAAGGATGGATCAAAGTCATCAGCAAAGGTCGTAACAGGTAATGCAGAGGCTATCAGTGCAGAGAACTGGCAGGGTAAATCATACAGCGCAGCTAATAAGGTAAACATAGCTGATTACTTTGAAGAGAACACTCAGTATCATTATCAGTACACAGACAATTACACAGGAGATGACAGCGTATGGTCTGCTGAGTATGATTACACAACTAAGGCAACTGATAAGTTTTCAGTTATTCTTACCGGTGACCCACAGGTTGGTGCTTCAGGAAGCAGTTCAGATTATTCAGCTAATGATGCCAGTGTTGCAAGAGATGCATACAACTGGAACAAGACAATGCAGCAGGCATTAAAGACATGTCCTGATGCATCATTCCTTTTATCAGCAGGTGATCAGATTAACCAGTCTGGTGCAACTAAGGATAATGATAAAAAGACAAGAGAGAGCGAGTATGCAGGATATCTTTATCCATCAGTATTCAGAAGCCTTCCAATCGCTGCAACAATTGGTAACCACGATATGGCAGGTTCAGATTACTCAGCACATTTTAACAATCCTAATTCAGAGGATAAGTTAGGAAGCACAGCAGCAGGAAGTGATTTCTATTTCAACTATGGAGATGTATTATTCATTTCATTAAACAGCAACAACCGTAATCAGGAGGAGCACAGAACATTTATGAAAAGGGCTGTTGCAAGCAATCCTGATGCTAAGTGGAAGGTTGTAATATTCCATAGCGATATCTATGGTTCAGGACAGCCACATGCAGATACAGATGCTGCTACTAACAGAATTGTATTTGCACCATTAATGGATGAATTTAACATTGATATTTGTCTTACAGGACATGACCACACATTTTCAAGAAGTTATCAGATTCTTGATGGAAATGTAATTGACTATGATATAAGCAGCGGTTCAGTAACTAATCCGGATGGAACACTTTATATAACAACAGGTTCGGGCTCAGGTTCTAAGTACTACAATCTGCTTAACTATACACCATACTACATTGCAGAGAGAACTAATGCATGCCTCCCATCATTCTCAACAATTGATTTTTCAAGCGGCTCACTTACCATTAAGACATATGACTACAATGGTAATAAATATGCTGATGATTTTACAATTAATAAGACTAATACAGATATGTCAGTTGATGAGGTTATTAATAATGCAGAAGCTTTAATTAACGGCACAGAGGTTAATTATACAGAAGCCAGCATGAATTCTCTTAAGGATGCTCTTTCAGCATTAAAGCAGATTAAGGCAGCATATACAACAGCTGCAGACCCAATGCTTGCAGATATCGTAAATAATTATGGTAAGGATACTGACAGGGTGTCAGGATATGGTTCTGTAAAGAATGCAGCAGACAAGTCAACATCTGAAAGCGGAAAGAGTGTTAACAGATTTAAGAAGGGTGTATCAACACTTCTGGACAAGACTATATACATTCAGGCACAGGAAGGCGCACAGGCACAGCTTGCAGATTATAAGTCAGAGAATGCACCTAAGATTGATGCCAAGGCATTAGAGGATGCAAAAACTGCAGTTGTTAATGCGATTAATGCACTTACTGTACAGAAAGATAACAATACTGTAACAGAACCATCTGCACCGGCAGATAATACTTCAACCAATTCATCGGCTGATAATGGCAAAGCTCCACAGACAGGAGATAACATGCTTGCAAGAGTATATGCTTGTATGGCTGCCGCCGCAGCAGGTATCGGCGCTGTTATAGTTGGAATCAGAAAGAAGGAAGACATTTGCGAAAGATAATAGACACATTTGGTAAATACCTTGTTGTGGCACTTATTATGATTGCTATGTTTCTATTCTACACCAGTGTAGAAAGAAAACCACTGCTTGCCAAAGACAATACTAAGTTTGTTAAGGCAGTGGTTATACAGAATGATAATGAAGACCTTCAGGCTGCCGCTGACTTAGAAAGCGGCGACAGCCAGGAGGTTGTTTTACGTATTAAATCAGGAAGCCACAAGGGAGAAGAAGTAAAAGCGTACAGTCTTAACGGATATCTGTACGGAGCCAACTGTAAGGTTGGAACAAGGGTAATAGCTAATATAAGTGAATATAATGGAAACCTCTCAGCCAATGTATATAATTATGACCGTGAACCGGAGATAATTGCGTTATTAGCAGCATTTTTCGGACTTATGTGGCTGGTTGGCGGAAAGAAAGGTTTCAATTCAGTACTCGCACTTATATTCACATTTGCAGTTGTAGTAATGATGTATATTCCGATGATGTATATTGGTGTCTCACCATTTATTGCAGCTACATTATCAGTTGTCATAATTACGCTAATAACATTTATCCTGCTGGCAGATTTTCAGAAGAAATCAATTGGCGCTATGCTTGGCACAATAGCCGGAGTAGTTGTATCAGGTCTTATAGCACTTGTTTTCGGACATTTTGGACATGTAACAGGATATAATGTTGATGATATAGAGAATCTTATATATGTAGGTCAGAATTCAAAGCTTGATATAGGAGGTATGCTGTTTTCAGGAATACTGATTGCATCGTTAGGAGCAGTAATGGATGTTGCAATGTCAGTTTCATCATCATTACATGAGATTAAAGAAAACAGACCTGACATATCAGCAAAGGAAATATTCCGTTCAGGAATTAATATTGGCCGTGATATGATAGGAACGATGTCTAACACACTTATTCTTGCTTATGCAGGAGGAAGTCTGGGACTTGTCATGATAATATACGCATATTCATACCAGATGCACCAGATTCTTAACATGTACTCGGTTGCAATCGAGATAATGCGTGGAATATCAGGGACAATGGGCATAATACTTACAGTGCCGATAACTTCATTGATAATGTCAGTTCTGCTGACACAGAAAGGGAAGAAGTAAGATATGAGCTTGCCATGATGTGAGTTGGATTTCTGGGTTTTTGAGGCAGAAACCTACTAGAATTGAATTGCGCGATATTGTAGTAGGTCTTTAGAAGGAAGCTTATAAGATGCGGAGAGACAGAAACCTACTAAGTGGGCAAATATATAAAGTTTAGTATGTTTTTTTCAGATGAGATGTGGCTCTTTCAGAGAATAATTGATGGGAAAAGCCTACTAAAATGTATCTAGATAATGGATGTGTAGGTTTAATGGTTGAAATCTACTTATTAAGTTGCAAAAATTACCTACGAAATAGAGAATTCACAAGAGTTTAGTGGGCTTTGGCCAACAGGCCATCAATCAATTCATTTTAATTAACAGATATGCTTAAACAGAATAAAATGATATAATACTTCCAGAAACTAATGCATGTAGTTAAGGGGGATTTATGTCAGATACAGTATTAATAGAGGAAGAAAAAGATATAGAACATATAGCAGAGAGGAAAGTAGCCGTCATCAGGAAAAAGATGATGGCTGCTTTTTGTGTTATGGCAGGAATTGCCATGCTTATAATTGCTGTTACAACTGGATTTTATGAATTAAAGTTCAGGGCACTGGCAGCAGGATTGTATAACATAGATAACAAATCAGGAGAATATCTGATAGATATGATGTTTTATAACAGGTATTCATTGAGTGATGTATCAAAGTATAAGAACGTAGTTATGCAGTGCGGGTATACAGAAAATGGTTCATCATATATGTATTTTAGAAGTGGTCAGTGGATAATTGCAGTGGCAGGAATAATTATAATTGCAGTTGTAATGGCAGCATGCATAAGGATGATTGTAAAAATCGGACATAATGATATCTATTCATATGTTATTAAGCTTGGTGCAGAGAACCAGCAGTTAAAGAAAAAGCAGAAAGCGGATGAAAGATTTCTTGTTGAGCGTAATGAGAAACTGCAGAATTTTACAGAGAATATTGCACATCAGATAAAGACACCTCTTACTGCACTCAGTCTTGCATTAGACAGATTAGAGGAGAGCGGTGAGAACAGGGAGCTTCTTGAAAGATGTTTTGAACAGATTGAAAGAATCAGGTCATTTATAAGTAAGCTGATGACAATAAGCAGAATGGAAGCAGGCAAGATAATCATGACAGAGCAGGACATTAATGTGAATAGCATGCTTTGCGATGTTGTAAGCCAGTTACCTAAGAATGACTGCAATATAACAGTGGAATGTGATGATGAAGATTATTGCATCAATGCTGATGAAGAATGGATAAGAGAAGCATTTATCAATATAATACAGAACAGCAGCGAGCTGTGCGATAAGGTAGAAGTTAAGGCTGTATGCCGAGATGACAAATGTATAGTCAATATTAAGGATAATGGAAGCGGATTTGAGGAGGACAGGATACCGTATGTATTTGACAGGTTCGAGACGACAGGAAGTGCAGCCGCAGGACATGCAGGTATAGGGCTTAATCTGTCCCAGCTTATTATTGAAGCACATCATGGAACAGTAGATGTGCGTAATAATGAGGATGGAAAGGGTGCTGTTATAAGGGTACAGATACCAAGATATGTTCTTAAGAGAAAGGCTGAATTGTAAGATATGTGTAAGGTTAGTGCATTACAATATAGAAAATGTACTGACTGGGAGGGAATATGACCAAGATACTTATATTGGAAGATGATGATTTTATAAGGCAGCAGCTTGCAGGAATATTACAGGAAAAAGGATATTCAGTTGTGGAAGCGGCAAGCGTAGGACAGTTTAATAAAATATATGAACAGGAAGAGTCGGAAATAGATGTATTTCTGTTAGATGTATATCTGCCTGATGGCAATGGATTTGATGTGTGCAGGAAGATAAGAGAACACGGAAGCCAGATAATAATATTTTTAACATCGTGTGATGATGAAGACAGTATTATCAAAGGACTTGACTGCGGCGGTGATGACTATGTTGTGAAGCCGTTCAGGGTTGCAGAGCTTGTATCAAGAATAATGGCTAATGTTAGAAGAATATCAGGTGGCACAGACATTTATAAAGATGGAACTCTTACAGTGGACTTTAAGAATAAGTCAATTATGCATGCAGATAAACAGATAAGTGTGTCGCCGACAGAATTTCATGTGTTAGAGATACTTATAAACAACAAGGGACTTATTGTAAGAAGAGATACATTTTTTCAGAAAATGTGGGACAGATACGGAACATTTGTAGAGGATAATACGCTGACAGTTACAGTGAGCAGGTTAAAGACAAAGCTTGGAAATCGTGACGACGGAAAATCTTATATAGAGACAATCCGAGGAATCGGCTACCGGTGGAAGAATAATTGAGTGAGACTTCGCAGTTCTTTGTCCATTTGTTTAACGAATATGCGTCTGTATGTGTGTCGGAGACATAAAATTTGAATTATGACGAGCTGTGCAGGAGTTAATGCTGCTATATACATAAGGTCAGTTCACAAAAGCTCGTTCAAACGAAGTGCGTTTGCTTTTGTGGACTGTAATAAACTTTGTATATAGCGGCATTTACTCCTGCTAAGCGATGTTATTCTGAAAATTTTATGCCTCCGACACACATACAGACACGTATATACACATATAAAATGGACAAAGAACTGCGAAGTCTTATAAAAATATTCAGTTGTAAGGTTTTTGTAAGGTTGGCATGATAAGGTATATACATAAATCTTACAGGGGGTACTTGAATGAATGTTTTAAAGATTACTTTTAAAAGTATAAGGAGACGGTTCCCGCAGATATGGAAGGCGGCACTTACAACACTTGTGGCGGTGTTTTTTGTGACAGCGGTTCTTATATTTCAGGAGAATATGTACCAGTGGCAGATGTCATCGAATAAGTCGAGATTTGGAGACTGGTATATATGTGAGAAAACAACGAAAGAGCCTAACAAGGTTCTTGATGAGAATGACTTTCTGGAAAAACCTTTAAAGGCAGAGAGTACGGTCCGGATATTTGATTCAGACTGGAATAACACAAAGCTTTATGTTGGAAGCATGACGGACGATTTTATGAAGCAGGGCAGAATCAGACTGGCAGAGGGAAGGATGCCGGAGGCTTCAGATGAAATAACTATGGATTGGAATACTCTGCTTAAACTTGGCTATGAGGGGGAGCTTGGACAGAAGGTAACAATTAATTATTATGAAAATGACAATATTAATTCAGATAAAGGAAGGCTTAGTGCAACATTTACACTGGTTGGAATATTAAATAATTACACAAATATATGGCAGGATGGAAAAAATATTCCAGGAGCAATTGTTACTGAGGAAAGATTAAAAGAATTCAAATGTACTATTTATAATATCTATATTTATCCATTCAAGGATTCTGTGCGGACACAGGATTATGCCAATGTATATAAAAAGATTAAGGAGGATGTAAAAAGCCAGACTGTATATAATGCTGCAGTATATGATTATTCTCCGTGGAAATCAAAAACAGTATATGCATATATGTATATAGTTGTTATGGTTATAGGGATTCTCGCATTGTCATACCAGCTTATTGAGTACAGAAATACAAGACGCAAGTCATACAATATGTTCAGACAGATGGGAATGACTAAAGCAGGTATCCGTAAAATGTATATAACAGAGAACGCATTTATACTGATTCCGGCAGGAATTATTGGTATTCTGCTTGCACTGGCAGCAGGACACTTTACAGGACAGGCACTTGAAGCCAAGTCCGGTTATGAATTCTACAGGGTGAATATGGAAGTTATTATTAAAAGTGCCGGTTCTGTTGTAATTGCAGTTATAGTTGAGGAACTTAGCGGAATAATATCCAACATACATTTTTATAAAAAGAAGCCAGCTTCTAAGAAGTGGTCGGGCAGGCCTGTTACTGTGAAAAACAATAAGAGTCGCATGAACAGACATAATCTGGTAAGGACTGTAAGCTCAAGATTTATAAAAAAAGACGGAGCTTTGATGGCAGTGGGGATAAGACTTTTTGCATTATGTATATGTGGAGTAATTATATTTTCGGCTTTGAAGATTCAAAATGCATTTACAGAATATAAGAATAATGACAGCCTTACTGATATATTTGGTTATATAGACAGAACAGAGGACAAAGACCAGTTGTATATGAAGTATTGGTACTATCTTGAGAATTATAATAATCTTCCAATGAAGCCCTCGATGTATTCTGAAAGCCGTGAGAGCAGAATGGATAAACTTGAGGATACAGCAAAATTAAGAAAACGTTATAATATACATTTTGATGAGCTGAAGGAATTAGTTGAAGAAGGAAAAATGTGGGATTCCAATAATGCAGTCAAAATTAATAATACAGACAGTATAGGAAGAGAAAGTGCACAGATACAGATATCACGCAGTGGATACCTTAAGAATCCTAATAATAACATTATTGAAGGGTTTTCCAAAGAATTTCTTGACCAGTTAATGGAGATTAATGGAATACAGTCAGTTTCATATTCAGCATTTGAATCTGAGAGAACCTGGTTCTGGGATAATCAGGATTATGAGAAAATGCAGACATTTACATTTCACCCAGTGAATTATCATTATAACAAGCAGCATATTGACGATTATGGAGACAGATATATGTTCTCAACAGAATATACTGAGCCTACAAAGGAACTGTATAGCAAACTGGAAAAATATATTGATAAAGAGTATGTTGATTATGAAGCATTTAAGGAAGGAAAACAGGTCGTATTATTCTTAAGAAATCTGCCAGAGGGTGGATATGATGACACTATTAACGCCGGAGATACACTTTATTATAATTATTACAGAGTAGATGAGAATACGTATGATGATAAGAGTAATATAATTGATCCTTCATATTTTTTAATATTCCCTTATGATAAAGCATATAACAGGTATTTATTAGATTACAACAATACACATGATTTTAATCCTGATTATAAGCTTATGGAAAAGCTCGAAGCAGCTTATGATGCATGCGTTGCTCCACAGGTTGCTGCTGTTGTCAGAGTTACTGACGAGGTTATGGAGGATTTCAATGGAATAATTCCGACATTTGGTTATTATACAGCAATTGCAAGTATTAACATGGCACAGCAGGCGGTTGACAGACAGAAAGATATTATGGAGAGATTTATCGGAGAAGAGTTAAGCGGTGATATGGATTTTGAACTGTGCTACAACCAGATAAGCATAAAATATGACTTAGCATCAACATTTTCAGCAACCAATAATAAGATAGGTGTGTATTTCAACAATAATAATATCTCTTATAGCAGCAATGTTGATATCAAGAATACATACAGAACACAGCTTATCAACAGTATTCTGCAGTACGGAATCACTATAATTGCAATGATAGTTGTGCAGCTTCTTATTATGGCAATTATTGTGAGAAACCGCATGGACAGAAGATATGATAAGATAAAACTTCTGCATGGTCTGGGGATGAGACGGGGAAAGATAGTAAGAATATGTATGGCAGAAGCACTGCGTGAATCTTTATGGTGTGTAATTACAATGCCGTTAATACTTTTGATGGAACTGTTAATGTATGCAGGATTTGTAAGAAAATTGTAATCAGGAGGGATAACTATGAAAGAGATAATGCTCAGAGCGGAAAATATAGAAAGAACATATCATGCTGGAAGTGTAGATGTACCAGCACTTAAGAATTGTACACTTGAGTTTGAACAGGGAGAATTTACTGCTATTATTGGAAAGAGTGGTTCGGGAAAATCGACTTTGTTAAGGATTCTTGGAAGTGTTGATGAACCGGATACAGGTAGTGTTACTATTGGCGGTAAGAAAATAACCGGGATGAAGGACAAGGAAATATCTGAATTCAGGAGAAGACAGATTGGCTACATATATCAGGATTACAGTCTGTTCCCAGAATTTACAGCATATGAAAATATTGTTATGCCTATACTTATCGACGGAAAGAAGCCTGACGAGAATGAGGTTGATGACTTGTTAGAGGAATTGGGAATATCGCATTGTAAGAATAAGTTTCCATCGCAGATGTCAGGTGGTGAACAGCAGAGAGTTGCAATAGCAAGGGCACTGATTACCCATCCTGCTGTTATACTTGCGGATGAACCGACTGGAAATCTAGATGCAGGCAGCGCAGGTACTGTGGCACAGATGTTATCTAAAGCAAGCCAGAAGCATAATCAGACAATAATTATGGTAACTCATGACAGACAGATGGCAGATTATGCGGATAAGATAATTACTATAGTAGATGGTGTGTGCCAGTAACATAGAAGTACATACGAAAGGGGGATGCGTATGTCTGTACGAAAGAATCTGGTTGAATAATTAAATATTATCGTGTATCATTAGAAAAAGAGCCACTTGTTGGCTCTTTTTTTACGAAAAGGACAGGTAGTTAATATGAATCAGACATATATGAAGGAGCAGAAGATACTCCCATTGTTATTAAAAATGTCGCTTCCAATGGTAATATCAATGATGGTTAATTCATTGTACAACATTGTTGACAGCTTCTTTGTTGCCAAGATAAGTGAAAATGCGATGACAGCCTTGTCACTTGTCTTTCCTGTACAGAATCTTATAAGCTCGGTTATGATAGGATTTGCAATAGGAATTAATGCGGTCATATCATTTTTTATGGGTGCACAGAATCAGAAGCAGGCTGACAAGGCAGCTAGTCAGGGTATGCTTCTAAGCTGTATACACGCTGTTGTGCTTACAGTGATATGCATAGCAGGCATGCCGGTATTTTTAAAAATGTTTACAAAGGACGCAGAGATAGTTTCACTGGGACTTAAATATTCCAATATTGCATTTGCATTTTCAATAATGCTTGGAATTGAGCTTATGTTTGAAAAGGTGTTTCAGGCTGTTGGAAGAATGAATGCTTCTATGGTCTGCCTTATGACAGGCTGTATAGTTAATATTGTGCTTGATCCGATGATGATATTCGGAATGGGCCCATTTCCTGCAATGGGAATTGAGGGTGCTGCACTTGCGACAGGAATAGGTCAGACTTCGGCAGCAGTGCTTTATATAATAATATATATCGTTAAGCCTATTCCGGTTAAATTCAGGAAATCAGAGATGAGGATAGAAGGGTCAATGGCAAAGAGACTTTATTCTATAGGCATGCCAGCAAGCTTAAGTCTTGCACTTCCATCTATTCTTATATCAGTGCTTAATGTAATACTTGCAGCATACTCTGCTGTGTATGTATTCGTGCTTGGGGTATATTACAAGCTGCAGACATTCCTTTATCTTCCAGCCAACGGAGTTGTGCAGGGAATGAGACCACTTATGGGATATAATTACGGAGCGGGAGAGCATGAGAGAGTAAGAAAGATATATAAGACATCGATGGTGCTTATATTTGCTATTATGGCAGCAGGTTCAATTCTCTGTCTCGCAATACCAGGTTCACTTATCGGTCTGTTTACAAGCAATCCTGACACAATAAATGCAGGAGAGACAGCGTTAAGAATAATAAGTGCCGGATTTATTGTGTCAACTGTATCAGTGACTTCAGCGGGCGCACTTGAGGGACTTGGAAAAGGATTTCCGTCACTTATCATATCTGTATGCAGATATGTTGCTGTAATAATTCCGGTTGCATTCGTTATGTCTAGGATATCAGGTGCTGTTGGTGTATGGCATGCATTCTGGATTACCGAAGTGATTACATCAGTAATTTCTTATATAGTATATAAGAAAAGTATATAACTAAAAAACCAAAATGGTTTCGGCATTGTATTTTCTGTAATACAATGCCGCTTTTTTTAAAATTCCCCCTAAAAGGGGGTAAATGACAAAATATCTATTGTGCTAGTATTTAGCTTGATATATAATAATAAACGCTTATATAACACATTGAAAAGGAGAAGAGTGATGAAGAAAGGATTAGCAAAAAGAATTCTTGTTAGTTTGCTTACAGTAGTCATGATATCTGCTAGTGTTTTACCAATGCTGGTAAGCACAGCTAATGTGGCTCGGGCTAACGAGAATGTAACGAACGTCCTTACAGAAGGTGTTGAAATTGATACACCAAATGCTGTAAAGGAAGCGGCGGACACTGACTATGTTAAAGTGTCATTTATTGTTAATGACGCCACAACGCCAATAGTCAAATATGTAAAAACAGGCGATACCGTTACAGTACGGTCAACTAATTCCAGTGTCGGAGTACTTGTTGGCGATGCACCTAACGGTAGTGCAGTAACAGAGGAGACAACAATATATGTCAAGACATATAATTATAAGGATGTCCTGAATATTAAGAAGGAACTTGTGAATGAATACGGAGAACCTGATGCAGATGGTTACTATACTTTAAAGTTTACAGCCAGCGCTAAGAATATGCCTTCAATTCATGCACAGGCTAAGAAGGTTGTATTGGTAATTGACTGTTCTTTAAGTATGGCATGTGCAACTGGTTATAACAGGGGAACAGATCCAACAACAGGTAAACCTGAAGCTGAGAAGATGGCTGATTCTTATGATGAGACAAGATGGAAAGCCATGTATGATTCAGTAAGTGCATTCCTTAATGCATTTCTTCCAGAAGGCAATACTACTAATTCGGTAGCACTTGTTAAGTATAACAAAAGTGCAGGTCAGATTACTGGTAATGCTAAAGATGCTAAGACAATTACTGATGCACTCAATGGAATATTTAATGAAGATATATTCAATACTAACAAGAGTAATGGGGTAACAGCCGTTGACAATATAAATGGTTCAGATCTTGGATCTGGTACTAATGTTGCTAACGGATTAGAGAAAGCCAACACAATATTAGGTGATGATAAAGATGGTGCATCTATTATATTATTCACAGATGGTATTGCTAACTATCCTAAGGCAAAGGATATTACTTCTAAGTATACATATAAAAAGGGGGATATATATCCTCTTGGCGATCCTGCAGTAAATTATACAGTAGCAAGTGATATGACTCATGGCTTCTATAACGGAGAGACAGAAGCCAAAGATCAGGATGATGAGATGTATGCAGCTTATTGTGCCAACGCAGCCGGTAAGGAATTAGCAGATGCGGGAGTTACTATATATTCATTCGCTCTGATGAATGCAACAGATGCCAACAGCGATGCTGTACGTGCATCAATGGGTGATAAGCTTCTTACTTTCGTAGAAAGCGAGCCAATAGTTTCAAATATAAATACAAAAAAACAGACATTAAAGCTTGCGTCTAATTACACATTCACTTATGGTGCTGAGAAAACAGGATATGCCAAGGAATTCTATTCAACAACTAATGCTTCAGAACTTGAGAAGAAATTCAAGAGTATTATCACATCATTAAAGGAACTTCCTTTTGATACAGCAACAGTAACTGATAAGCTTAATGAGCATTTTGAGCTTGTTCCGGGACAGACTGGAGTTACAGACAATGGTAATGGAACATTTACAGTTACTTATCCAAACAAGATTACAACAGATGCGCAGGAGATAACTGTTAAGATTAAGGCTAAAGACGGTTATGCAGGATCTTCATATACTAACGCTGGTTGTACATTCAATGTAACAGTTGGTGATCTTACATATAGTCAGGACTTTGTAGAAGAACCATCAGCAGTAATCACACCGGATGCTGTAAATGATTCATATACAGTTAATCAGGGCGAGACACTTACAGTAGCTGATGTATCTGTATTAGATAATGATAATAATATAAAAGTTAATAAACCGGATAAGAATGTAACAATCAAGGCAGAGAAGGTTACTGACCCACAGAATGGTACAATAACATTCAATGAAGATGGTACATTCACATATACTCCTAACAATGGTTTTAGTGGTGAGGATACATTTAGATATAAGACGGTTCTTACAGTTGACGGAAGAACTTATGAGAAGGAAGCAACAGTAACTATTACAGTTGTTCCTAAGTACACACAGACTATTAAGTATGTATTTGAAAATGGTACTAAGGCATTTGAGGATAATGTTCAGACTGTAGTTAAGGGCAATTCCACAACAGCAGTTACATCACCTTCAATTCCTGGTTACAAGCCAAGCACTGAAGTTGTTGAGGCTACACAGCTTACTGGTGATAAAGAGATTACTGTTGAGTATGTAAGAGATGATGAACAGAAAAAGAATGTAACTTATACAGTAGAGTATTACAAAGATGGTGTTAAGGATGATACTAAGACACAGAGTTATACTAATCCAATCTGGGTTAATGCTACTGAACAGCAGGTAAAGGTATCTGAGATTAATACTACAGATAAGTTTGGAGCAGGATATAAGTTTAAAGAGACTGATCCGGCAACAATTCCAGCAACAATAGCTGATAAGGGTGTAATCAAGGTTTACTATGTGGCTGATACATTTGATTATTCTGTAAAGTATGTTCTTGAAGGAACAGATACAGAACTTGCTCCTGGATATACTAATCTAGCAACGTTTGGAACAGAGGTTGGAGCTGATAAGAAGGACATCCAAGGTTATACAGTACTTAATGCTGATGAGAAGTTAACTATTGGAGCAGATTCAGATAGTAATGTACTTGTTATCAAGTATAGAGCTAACACATACGGATATTCAGTAGAATATTACTATGATGGTATTAAGGATGAGTCAGCTACAAAGAATAAAACATCTCAGTTTAATACTAAAGTAAAT
>ERZ1026844.396-NODE-396-length-33361-cov-9.367681_pt1 | contig 33361 bp, 26 predicted proteins | sample MGYA00380152_ERZ1026844 | MGnify/ENA primary metagenome ERZ1026844 (study PRJEB33269, sample SAMEA4719788) | human gut metagenome | biome: human-associated habitat; feature: organic feature; material: feces | place: Cameroon | collected 2013-10 ... | reverse complement strand
GCCGATATCCTTGAAGCGGAATACCTGGCGCTTGCCGCCGCAAAACGGGCCTGACCTTGCGGGAGAGAAAAATGTATCGCTGGCTGCTGCTGATTCTGACGCTTGGCGCACTGTCGGTTCCCGGCCGTTCGGCGGCGCTCGACGAGCGCGCTCCCGACTGGGATGTGATGCTGAAGCATTTCCAACTGCTCGCGGACAACTACAACGCGATGATCCGCGACCGGCGCGGCTCCATCCTGAAGCAGTTCGGCGAGTACGACCGGATCCTGACGTTCACTGAGAACCAGAGCGCCAAATTCGATTTTCTGCTTGATTCCTACGGCGACACCGGCGGCTTTGAAGCGCTGATGCGCTGCCGGCAGATCAGCGATCTCAAACAGCAGTTCGACGATTACCTTCTCCAGCTCGAACGCAACTGCGAAATCCTTTCCGATGCACTTGAACGGCTGAAACGGCTGAAAGCAGATCTGGAAGAGGATTTCAACACCGCTTCCGCCGCTCCCTTTCAAGCCCAGCTGCGGCAGTGTCTGACCGCCGCCGAACGCCTCGAAAACGAATTTGCCTCCCTGCTGAAGGAAAGTCAGGCCTATCTGAAGAAATTCACCGAGACCGACCGGAAGGTCGATGCCCTGAATACGTTGGCCGAACAGAAACGACGGCAAATCGTGGACGGCATTTTCATGAAACGGGGGACCTCGTTGTGGGAACGCGTTCGCAACTGGGGCAGTTGGAGCGGCTTCCGGACCGGCATCCGGGAAATCTTCACTCTCTGGCGGCTGAACCTGACCAACTGGCTTGAACTGCGCATCCCGACCACCGGCAGCTTCTGGGCCAGGCTGCTGACCGTCTTTCTGGCGATCGCGATTCCGGTCGTGCCGCTGGGACGGCGGCTGATCTACCCGTGGTTCAACCGGCTCGCGGTGATTCACGAGGATGAGGTAAGCCGGGGCTGGTTCTCCGCCGGGCTGCTGCTCGGTTCGGCGACGGCGGCGCTGTGGTGCGCCCCCGGCTGGCTGAACGGCAGCGACAGCAGTTTCATCGAAACGCTGACCACTTCATTCAGCGCTTTCACGATGCTGGTCTTCTCCATCGCCTTCCGGCTCAAAGTGGAAAACGTCCGGCGCAGCATGGAGCTGTACGTGCCGGTGGTGATCCAGCACCTGATCGGAGCCGGGCTCTATCTGGCGCTGGCGCCCTTTGACGTATTGCAGCTGGTGGTGATTCCGGTCAATCTGCTGGTGGCACTCTCGGTCGCGATGATCGTTTGCCGCCGGAAACTCGACTGGATCGACCTGCTCTTCGGTGTCGCCACCATCGCGGCGGCACTGCTGGCGGTTGTGTTCGCCGCCGCCGGCCAGCCTTACCTCGGCTTCACCGTCACGCTCGGCTGGCTGCTGGTGATCGCCCGGATTCAGGTCACGCTGGTGCTGACCCGCGCATTGCTGAATCATGAAAGGAAAAAACCGGGGCCGCAGAAAAAGATCCTGATCAACAACCTGCTGCTGCCGCTGCTGTGGATCTGGAGCGCGGTCCAGATTTTCCTGTGGGTGACCGCGACCTACTATGTGCAGGAATCCACCTTCAACTGGATGGGAAGCCGGATCAGCCTGCCGCAGGACCTGTTGAGTATCACGCCCGCCCGGCTGGCCGGGCTGCTGATCGCGGCGCTGGTGCTGCGTTTCGTGCTGAAATCGCTGCGGGAACTGGTTCATCGCAAATATGACCGGCGGATCGGTTCCGGCTTCCTGGCCTCGGTGCTGACGCTGGGAGCCTATCTGGCCTGGGTGCTGTTCGCCCTGACCGGCCTGATGCTGATGGAGGCGAAGTATTCCAGTCTGCTGGTGATGCTCGGCGGTTTGAGCATGGGTGTCGGCCTCGCCCTGAAAAGTTCGCTGGAAAACTGCCTCGCCGCGCTGACCATTCTGGCCGGCCAGCTGGTGCGCAACGGCGACTATATCGAGGTGGACGGCATCTACGGCTGCGTGCGCAAAATCGGCTTCCGCTCCACTGTGATGGAGACCGAGGAAGGCGCGGTGCTGACCATCCCGAACACCCAGCTGGTCGACTCGAAGTTCCTGAACTGGACCCGTTCCAATCCGCTGCGGCGGGTGGAGCTGCTGGTCGACGTCGCCTACAACAGCGACCTGGCCAAGGTGACCGAACTGCTGCGCAAGGTGGTCGCGAACACCGAGGGAGTGCAGAGCTTCCCGGTGCCGGAAATCCTGTGCCGGGGGCTGGAGGCGAGTTCGATCCGGTTCGCGGTGTTCTTCTGGGCGGCAGAGCCGCGCTGGTGGCAGACGCAGGCCCGGCTTCGCTGCCGGGTACTGGAAATTTTCCGCGAAAACGGCATTGAAATCCCGTTCAACCAGCTCGACGTGACGGTCAAACACTCCTAGAAATTCAGCGGATGCGGGCGATCACGTCGGCCTCCGGAACCGGCCCGAAGTCACGGCTGTCCAGCGACACATTCGGAGCGTCGCCGAGCAGGAAAAGCCCGTGCTCCGGCACCTCGAAGCGGCGGATCCGCGCATGGCCGATGCCTTCGGCCAACTGGTAGTAGCGCAGATAGTTTTCGGCCTGCACCATCACGTGAAAACCGTCATCCAGCGAGAAGATCACCACCTCGTCTCCGGGCAGCGCATAGATCCGCTTGAGCAGCTTTTCTCCTCCGACCCGGCACATCACCACCTCGCCGCGCCGGAACGGTTCGCCGCGCAGCCAGAACGCCTTCACTCCGACCAGCAATTGCCCGTCGCGGTAGGTCGGCATCATCGAACCTCCGGTGACCCGGATCAGCTCATAAGGCTGAATCCAGGCGGCCAGCGCCAGCAGCACTCCGGCGACGGCCAGCCATACCACTCTTTTTCCTGATCGGTTCATGTCCTGCATTCCCGTTTTGCAGAACAATACCATCGCTTGTACAAGTTGCAAGCCATCAAAGGAAAATTCACTGGCGCTTTTTTCACTCCTCTTTGAAAACGAATCATTCCGTAACCGTCCCCTAACACGGCGGGGGTATGTTACCTCATCACAACAACAGAACAGGAGTGATGTGATTTTATGAAGTTCAAACGACTGTTGGTGGCGCTGGGCGCCGGTATCGCACTCGCGGCCCCCGCCGCGGACGAACTCACCAGAGTGATCGGTTACAATGTATTGATCGGCTTCAACCGCGCCGAGCGGATTGAGGAGACCGCGAACTGGCTGCGCAGCCGAAAACCCGATGTGATCCTGTTTCAGGAAATCGCCCGGCAGAGCAGCGAATCCTTCGCCCGGCAGGCGAAGCTGTGGGATCACTCCTACGCCGCCGTCTGCAAACCGTGGCAGGATTATTCGATCGGCATGACCAGCAAGCGCCCCTTCGAGATGCTCGAAATGCGGATCGACGGGCTGCATCACGGTTATATCCTCGCCAGAATCGACGGCGTCTACTATATGTCGATCCACCTCTCCCCCTTCAGGTACGCGGTGCGGATCAGGGAGACCGAAATCTACGCGAAACGGCTGAAACCGCTGCTGGCGGCGGGAGAAAAGGTCATCATGATGGGCGACTTCAACAATCCGTCGCCCTACGACGCGGCGCGGGCCAACTCCAACGCCGCCGCGCTGGAAGCGCGCCGCTATGAGACCCGGCCCCACATCGAAAATCTCCGCAACGGCTTCTTCGACTTCCAGTGCATGGACAACCTGCTTGAAGCAGGACTGGAGGAGGTCTGCTTTTTCTGGATGAAAAAACACAATTACAGGCCCGATGTCGGCGTGCGGATCGACATGGCGATGCTGAGCAGAAATCTGGAGGATCAGGTGGTCGAAGCGTATGTGGACACCACCCGCCGGGAGTTTTTCCAGACCCTTTCCGACCACTATCCGGTGATCCTGACCCTGAAGAATCTCCATGCCCCGAACGATGAGGTGAAGTAATGATGAAGAAATTTTTGCTGTTGTCAACGCTTTTCGCACTCGCGGCGCTCTCGCAGGCCGGTGAACTGCTCTCCCCGGAACAGTGGAAGCACGAGTGCCGCCCCGAAAGGAAACTGTCGACGGTAAAAATCGCCGGGGACGGCACGGTGCGGTTCCGGCGATTCGCCGGAGCGGAGTTCGCCCGGCTCTACCAGGACGTGGAGCTTGAACGCGGCGCGTACTATTCGTTGACTTACGCGCAGCGCACCGAACACGGCGCGCTCGACAAGCTGCTGGTGATCTTCCGCGGCGCCGACGGCAAATGGCGGGAAAAGAGCCGCCTGACCGATGTGACGCCGCTGGTCAACGGCGAGTGGACCGCCGGGAAACTGGTCTTTCAGGTGCCGCCGGACGTGAATCTGGCCCGGATCGATTTCCGGCTCGACTCCGCCGGAACCGTGGAGCTGAAAGATATCATGCTGGAAAAACTCGATCCGGCCGACGGCAAAGCATATCTGGATTCCCTGCGTCCGGCTCCGTTCCGGCCCGGCCGGAATTCCGGCGACCTCGCCGTCAAAAGCGACAGCTATCAGGTGATCGCCTTTGCCGCGCAGGGCGGAGAAAACGGCGGAAAAGTGACGGTCGAATTTCACGACCCGGAACGCGGCTGGATCAACCGCAGTTTGCTGACTTTCTTTGTCCCGGCCGGAACGAAGAAGGAGTTCAGGGAGGTCACCCTGATCCCGGAAAATGTGAACGGCCTGCGCTTCACCGCCGCCGGATGCGAAATCGACGGCCTCAAACTGGCCGAACTGGAAATCAAATAAGAGGAAATGAAAATCATGAAAAAACTGTTCGCGGCCGCCGCATTGGCCGCCGTGCTGCCGCTGGCGGCGGCAAACCCGAAATACATCTTTCTCTTCATCGGCGACGGCATGGGCGCTCCCCAGGTCGCGCTGGCCACGGAGTACGCCAGAGAGAAGCTCACCCTCGGCAGCCTGCCGACCGTCGGCGTGACCGCAACCCGGTCGCTGAACCGCTTCATCACCGACTCCGCCGCCGCCGGAACCGCGCTGGCCGCGGGGGAAAAAACCAATTCCGGCATGATCGGCCAATCACCCGACGGCAGGCGGCTCGAATCCTACGCCGCCGAAGCCGTCCGGCGCGGCAAAAAGATCGGCGTGGTGACCAGCGTCAGCCTCGACCATGCGACTCCGGCGGCGTTCTATGCCCACGTGCCGAGCCGCAGCAGCTACTACGACATCGCCTGCCAGATGGCGCAGAGCGACATCGATTATCTGGCGGGCGGCGGGCTGCTTCAGCCGAAAGGCAAAGACGGCAGGCGGCCGGACGCTTATGAACTCGCCCGGAAGAACGGCTACACCGTGGCCCGCACCGTCAAAGAGTTCGAGGCGTTGAAGCCGGGCATCAAAGCGATTGCCGTAACGCCGAATCCGACCGGACAGGCAAGCCTCCAATACGAGATCGACCGGGCCGTCGCGCCGAACCCGCTCACCCTCGCCGATTTCACCCGGAAAGGGATCGAACTGCTGCAGAATCCGAACGGTTTCTTCCTGATGGTTGAAGGCGGCATGATCGACTGGGCCTGTCATGCGAACGACGCGGCCGCCGCGGTTCAGGAAACCATCGCCTTCGACCGGGCGATCAACGTGGCGGTCAAATTCGCCGAACGGCATCCCGGCGAAACCTTGATCGTGATCACCGCCGACCATGAAACCGGCGGCCTGACCCTCGGCCACGGCCAGACCCCCTACCTGAACGACTATTCGCTGCTGGACCGGCAGAAACTCTCTTTCCAGAAGTTTTCGGCCGAGGTGAAGAAGCGGAAACGCTCCGGCCTCTCCTTCGCCGAAGCCTGCAAACTGGTCGAAACGAACTACGGGCTGGATTACGGCAAGCTCACCACCGCGGAACAGGCGGCGCTGAAGCAGGCCTGGGAAGTCTCCACGCAAAAGCGCACGCTTCCGGAAGCGGAAGCTGACGAGCTTTACGGCGGCCATGAACCGATCACCGTCGCCGCCAACCGCATTTTCGCCGCCAAAGCCGGTCTCGGCTGGAGCACCTATGCGCACACCGCGCTCCCGGTACTCACCGCCGCCATCGGCGTCAACTCCGAAAAGTTCACCGGCCGTTACGACAATACCGTAATCGCCCGCCTCTTACGCGAAATGTTACAATAAACAAGCCCGGCCGGCATCGGGGATTTCGCCTTCGGCGATCAAGGCGTCCCTTGATCCTGACCGGGTAGCACCCGGTGGCGTATACCGCCGATAGACCTGATAAACTGATAGAGAACAACCCCGGTTTTGAGATTTTTGCGCAGCAAAAATCTCGAAACCGCACCCGGCGCCGGCACCTTGCCGGTCGGGGGGACCGGGGGACGAAGCGCCCCCGGCCGCCGGAGGCATCTCCCCGTCACGCGAATCGGAAGCCGAGCTTGGCGAGAGTGGCGCGAACGGCGGGAGCGCCGCCCTCGATCCGGTAGGCGGGCGGTTCGCGGCGGATCCGGTAGTTGCCGCGCTGGCGTTCGAAGCCGGCGGGATCAGCGCGAAGCTGCGCGTCGTCGAACCGGATGTCATAGGAAGCGCGACAGGCGGCGCTCAACTGTTCGGATTCCGGGAGCGCCGCGTCAAGCCGGATCAGCGGCTGCTCGGGAACAGGCAGCGAATAGGGCGTCCAGCCGGTGTATTCGATCACGCCGAAGTGCCGGCCGACCGCCTGCACGGACATCGCGGTGCCGTTGGCTTTGCCGTCAGTGGAATATCCGGCGATATGAGGAGTGCCGAGGCGGACGAGTTCCAGCAGTTCGAGATCGATCTCCGGCTCGTGCTCCCACACATCGAGGACGGCGCCGCCGATCGAACCGGCTTGCAGCGCAGCTTTCAGGGCGCTTCCGTCGACAACTTCGCCGCGTGAAGTGTTGATCAGCACGGCGCCGGGCTTCATCGCCGCCAGCAGCGCCGCGTCGGCGAGATGAAAGGTCGGATGGCCGCCGCCGCGCTCAAGCGGCACGTGGAAGGTCAGGAAATCCGCTTCGGCGACAAGCTCGCCGAGGGGACGGAACCGGGAGCCGCCCTCCCGTTCGGCGCGCGGCGGATCGCATTGCAGCACCCGCATGCCGAATGCTTCCCCGACCTTGACCGCCCGGCTCCCGACATTGCCGACTCCGACCACTCCGAGGGTTTTCCCGGCGAGCGGGATCCGGAAATCGGCCAGAACGCAGGCGAGATATTGCGCGACGCTGGCCGCATTGCAGCCGGGGGCGTTGGTCCAGTCGATGCCGAGTTCGCGCAACGCGGCGGTGTCGATATGGTCGAAACCGATGGTGGCGGTCGCGATGAATCCGACTTTGCTCCCTGTCAGCAGGGCGCGGTCGCAACGGGTTCGGGTGCGGGTGATCAGCGCGTCGGCGTCCCGGACGTCGGCGGGGCCGATTTTTCCGCCGGGCAAATAGACCATTTCAAAAAACGGTTCCAATACCCCTTTCAGGAAAGGGATTTTATCATCGGCGACAATCTTCATTTCAGGGCAAATCTCCTCTGTCGAAGGGTTCTTACCCAATTTAACGCCGGAGACGGATAAATTCAACTGGAATAATCGGTTGTAGCGGGTTATATTATTGATTGTTATAATGAGGAGGTTTCACAAATGAGCTTATTCGATCGATCTTATATGCGTCCCGAACAGCCCCGCGGCGGCAAGCCGGACGACGGCAGTTCGATGATCTGGTCGCTGCTGCTGGCCAATGTGCTGGTCTATCTGCTGTTCAGTTCCGAAGTCGCCACTCTGGCCCTGAGCTGGGGCGGATTGCGCGGCTTCAAGGTTTACCAACTGGTGACAGCCGGATTCTTCCATCAGGATTTTTCCCATATCTTCTTTAATATGTGGGGGCTTTATCTGTTCGGCAAGCTGGTGGCGCCGCATCTGGGCAGCGCCCGCTTCCTGATTCTGTACCTGATCGGCGTGGTTTCCGGGAATCTGCTGTTTTTGCTGTTCAACTGGAATTCCACGGTGCCGACCTATCTCTTCGGCGCATCCGGCGCGGTCTGCGCGATCATGGCGGCGGCGGCGATGCTGGAACCCCGGCGGCAGTTCGTGCTGATTTTCATGCCGTTCTTCCCGCTGCGCACCCCGACGCTGGTGGTCAGCTATACGGTGCTGGAGATTCTGCTCCAGCTCTCCGGCTCCCAGTCCGGAGTGGCGCATCTGGCGCACCTGGGCGGATTCCTCGGCGGCTACCTCTATTTGAAGATTCTGTTCGGCGCCCGGCTGCCGTGGGACCCGTTCCGGCGGCGGGTGCGTCCGGGCGACTGGAAACAGCCGCCGTCATGGGGAGGCGAAAGCAACTCCCGGCCGGAACCGGCTCCGGGAGAAGGCCCGGTTTCCTCGCATGAACTTGATGCGCTGCTCGACAAGATTTCCCGCAACGGCATCAACAGCCTGACGGCGCACGAACTGGCCCGGCTGCGGCGGGCGCGTGAAGAGATGCGCGGCAATCAGTGGAGATAAGCCGGTTATCATGTTGAGCACCGCTTTGTTCGACTACGAACTCCCGGAGGAGTTGATCGCCCAGCACCCGGCCGCCCGGCGCGACGGTTCCCGGATGATGGTACTGAACCGGAAATCCGGCGAATGCGTGATCCGTCCCTTTTCCGCGATCGTCGACTATCTGGAACCGGGAGACGCGCTGATTTACAACGACACGCGTGTATTGCGGGGACGCATGTACGCGCGTAAAAATTCCGATCCGGCCGGTGCGAAATTCGAGCTGCTGCTGGTGGAAGCGCTCGACTCCGAACGCCGACGCTGGAATGCGATGCTCAAGCCGGGCAAGCGCGCGCTTCCGGGTGTGACGGCCGGATTGCTGGACAATGACGGCTCGATCAACTCCGACGGGGACAGTTTCCGCGTGATCGGGCGCAACGGGGACGGCACCTTTGAAATCGAATTTTCCACAACGGACTCCGACCGGCTCCAGCAGCGTTACGGACATATTCCGCTGCCCCCGTATATTTCTCGGGGCGATGAAAACGCCGACGCCGAGCGTTACCAGACCGTCTATGCCCAAAAGGAGGGCGCGGTGGCCGCTCCGACCGCGGGGCTGCACTTCACGCCGGAAATCCTGGCCGAACTGAAAGCCAGAGGAGTGGGCGAAGCCGCGGTGACGTTGCACGTCGGTCCCGGCACTTTCAAGCCGGTATCCGTCGAAAACGCAGAGGAGCATCAGATGCATTCCGAGGAGTACTTCCTGACGCCGGAAACCGCGGAGCTGGTCAACTCCACCCGTCGCACCGGGCATAAGGTGCTGGCGGTCGGCACCACCACGGTCCGGGTGCTGGAGAGCTGCGTCACTCCCGACGGCACGGTTCACGCCGGGCACGGCAAGACGCGGATTTTCCTCTACCCGCCCAAACCGGTGCTGGCAGAAGATATGCTGCTGACCAACTTCCACCTGCCGAAAAGCACACTGCTGATGCTGGTCTCCTGCTTCTGCGACCGGGAGAAGGTGCTGGCCGCCTATCAGGTCGCGATTCGGGAGCGAATGCGCTTTTTCAGCTACGGCGACTGCATGCTGCTGGTCTGAACACCGGTAAATCCGCCGTTCTTCCCGCTTGCCGGAATTTCGTCACAATTCCGGATTGTCCGGGCGGCCCTCCTCGCCGGCTCCGGCGGAAGCAAGACAGGAAGCATCGGGCAGACGCATATGGAGGATCGGGTATGGATTGCCCTGATCGTCCGTTTCGCTCCGTCCACAAATCCGAAAGCCGATATGTTCGTAGAAGCCCCGGGCCTGTGGATTCTGCTCGTTCACGTCGACTTCGCGGACACCGCAGCGGTTGATGGCGTGGAGAATCAGCCGCTTCCCGACGCCCTTGCCCCTGCTCTCCGGCGAGACGAAAAGCATCTCAAGTTTGTTTCCGGCGATTCCCATGAAGGCGACGGGTTCGCCTTCGGCGTTTTCCGCAGCCGCCAGAACCGGAACTTCGCGGAGGGCGGCGGGAACATACTCTGCAATCCGCCGGATTTCCGGCTCGGAGAGAAATTGGTGAGTAGCCCGGACCGACTGCTCCCAGATGTTCAGCAGCTTGCCGAGCAGGGGAGCGTTTCTATTTTCTATTTCGATGATTTGCATGATGTTGTCTTTCGTGAGGATGTGTTACATCCCGTGTCATACTCATTAATACAACGGATATGACAGCGACTTCAGGACAAGTTCCTCAAAAAAGATAAAAAATGGTACACCCAAAGTGTAGAGCCAGCTATCCGCAACTTGAGCTCAAAATAAGTTGCAACCAATTGGTTTGAAACGAAAAACTATCGTTCTGACCTGATGAGATTGCAAGGCTTTCAAGATCGTAAAAACGGCACTTTTCGGCACTTTTTTCCTCACAAACGGCACCTGTCGGCACCCCTTGAAATCATTGAAAAAAGCATGATTTTTCCCATATTTTCCTGGTAGGGTACTCTCCGGGAGAATCCCACCTTGGCAAAATTCGTCATCCATTTTACAATCAATCGATCTTGATGCCATCCGGCCTCCAATCCTGAAATCAAACAACCGTAGATACTATATCATCTCAACAAAAAAATACAATCGGATCAATCAGCATCTTTTACATCACGATATAACGAAGCCGGAGATGTTCCGAGTAGTTCTGCCGTTTCCTCTTTTCCTAACTTTTCTACCTTGATGTAGTAGTCTCTTATCCGATTCCGTTCTTCCGTTGCAGAACATCCGGGCGAGTAGAGATGCCATCTGCCCGGTGACTCCGGCTGATATATTTTAAACACCGTTTGTTCCCGTCCCAGCCAGCCTGTTCGGACAGCGTCGAAGCTGACTGTTATCGGTTCCGAAAGAGGTCGGGATTGTTCACCTTCCCGCCTGAGTTTCATCACATATGCAAAAGATTCTTTGATGATATTGTAACCCGACATTTTTTGCGAGTCTGACGCTTTGGCATGGTTTAAAATCAAAGTGGCTAAATTACGCTCATTGAGTATCCGCAAAAGCGCCCGCAAACCGCGATGAGTGTTTACCTCATCACTCAAACTCGTAAATTCATGGTAAGTGTCGATAATGAGTACATCCACCGGATGATTTGATTCTCCTTCATTCTGAGCTTTATCAAGCAAATCCAATAACTTCTGATGATTTTCGGGAAGAGTAAAATTGATTCCTGACAACCCTATTTCAGGCATGTTTTTCCAAAGAAAGTTCTTTGCATCTTTCTCTGTTTCGTTTTTTTCAGTATGCCAATACTTTCGGCACATCCGTTTTAAAAAATCCTGATGTTCATTAGGCTGATTTTCAAAATCAAGATACAGAACTTTATAAGAGTCAAAGTTTCCCTTGCTTGCTCCCCAGCTGTTTTCTATAAACAACCGTCTCTTTTGCCGACTGCTCAAGCAAGCAGCAATGCTGTGAGCTAACGCACTTTTACCGATCCCCTTGCTCGCATACAGCAGAGTTCCTTTACCGCGGACAAGAAAAGGCCAGAGAATGTAGTCCAACCGATTCATATTTGTCACTTCAAGAATATCTGTTGAAGCTTGTGGCGATAAGGCAAGCCGCTCCCGTTCTGTTTTCCACCATGCTTCCGGCGGTATGTCAATCCTCTGCTCTGCCGTTTCTCGAATCGTTTCAAACTCTTCCGGCGTCAATATCCGTATATCTTCTTTATAAGGCTGCGGAGGAGCTGTTTTATATGCCGAAATCAACTCTTGAATACTATGCAGAACAGGAAGAGGCCGATACCAGACAGGAACGCGAACAAACAGAAGTTCTACTGATTGAAATTTCTTCAAATAATCTGCCAACTTACCGGCTTTCAAACAGGCTTCTTCGAATGTTCTGCCTGAATAATTCGTGACAAGCAGATAAAGCTGACGGCCTTTCAACGGCTTCCAATCCACCTGATCATAATGTCCATCATCGCAAATAAAACTGGTGAAAATCAATTTTTCCGGTTTTATCTTTGCTTGATTAAGGGCGGCTATTTCAAGGCTGTCGGTCAATATGACAGGGGCCTCCGGATAAGCAGCCAGCTCCTGCAAATTGAATAAGGATAATTTCTTTTCCCCCGGAACAGCCATACAATATCGTTGAAGAGTATGCTTGACCCGCCAGCGTGTCACAGGCAGGAAATTTTTCCGCTGAAAAGTATCATCATAACACTTCAACACAGTCATAATCGTATAGTTATCTTCATCCTTGAACGGAAAAAGAAACTGTTGCGATTTCTCATACACTTTGGGTTGATATTCTAATAATGGACTTGGCAATCGCTTTGCAGAGAACATGCTTTTTAAGGAATCGTGAACACTTTCAGCTTCACTTTGTCCAGAAATGACAGGCTCGAATGGCATTGCCGAAGCAACATCTTCAAACTGCAAAAGGTGATGAGGCAAAGAGATCGGCGATAACGGCAATGCTTCAGTATGGAAAAAACGACAGATTTTCCACGGAGTATTATGGGAAGTTGATGACTCCGCCAACTGAAAAGTCGAATGCTCAGCAAAATGTTTTTTCAACTCCTCCTGAAGTTTACTGGAACAATTACGCAAAATATCTGCAGCTTTGGAGTCAGTCCAGGGAAAAGAAGGTTCCGCATTTTGTAAATTTCGCGCCAAGAGTTTTTCACATTCATTTCTCTCAAACAATGAATCTTTTATATGCCAGCGTCCACTAATCTGGAAGTAGTCAGTTGTTTCTGTTTTCGTTATGCTGTAACCGGAAAAATGCCAAAACATACATCTATGTAGCTGTAACCGACTGCCGTGGGTGCAGAAAAAGTCGTCGGTACAGTAATTTGAATCGACAGCGGAACAGGCAATTGAAGAGTAAGAACATTTTCATTGATACATACATTGAAAAGCGAAGACAATTCCTCCAGAGAAGCATTATCTATCAGCATGGAAGCACGCGCTTCCATGCTGATAGAGTTACGCCAGGCTGTATCCTCCGGAATATTGTCAATCGGGATAAAAGAGTTGATAAAAAACTCTTTCAGTTCATCTTCGGCACTCATCAGAAAACCTGTTCAAAGTAATTTACAAAATGTTTCGGAATTTGAACCCCATTGGCTTCTGCCAGCAATTGTAATTCCTCCGAACTGATTTCTCTGATTTCCATGTCACTCAGCCGCGTAGCCGGATACATGATTCCGTCCCAGTTGTAATCTGTTTCGCTCCGGTTGGCAGATTCAATCTTCATAAAACGAACCATCGGAACATCCTGTTTTTTCATGGCAACTGCAAGGTTCAAAGCAAAAGCAAGATCGAATTTATTTTCAGAAACCAGAATATGATTTTGTTTTTTATACAACTCCCCGCAGGATACATAGGGAATCGAATCAAGTCCGCAAAGAATACATCCCGTTGCCACTGAAGCATTCGGAAATTTCAAACGCATAATGCCGGGGTTATGATAGAGAATCACATGCTCAGTCGCGGGATTACAGATTTTGTCCACGCCCCAAATGGAAACATTAGCATTTTGCTGAAAATATACCTTGACAGGCTCTGAAAAATTACTACGTGCTCTATAACAATAAGGCAGGATTAAAACCTTTTCCCCTACTGGAATCATTTCAAATGAACTGTTTACATTTCCCCTGTAATCATAAATGTAAAACAACCGACCATATTCGCTACGGTCAGCAAATAAATAAGGTGAAGGCAAAAAGACCCCAGCTATTATTTCCTGACTTGTCCCTCCCCAACTTCCAGTATACTTATATTTGAAAGCAAGTTTTTCGGCCGTCAGATATTCGACTTTTTGAAATCCGTATTCGTCATAACCATACTCCGTTATTGTTTCATCATAAATAAGTAAACGCAAAAAATAAAAGGGAGTATGCCTCAGGTAAGGAAGAGTTACAAGCTGACAATTTCCGTATTGATCGACTTGTGATATCACCAGTTCTTCATTAAAGTTATAGGTAAATGGGAAACGATGACATGTTGTTAGCGGCTGAGAGTTCTTATTGACAGAAACCCAATAATCTCCAATTTGAATTGGTTTCGGAAACGAAATATTTTGTTGATCTAAAGTATTCGAAAGACGCTCGTTCACACGCGACATTTGAATAATTCTCGCTGATTGCTCCCAATCGCAGTTTAGCAAGGTCAACTTCTGCTTTGAAAAATCTTCTGCAACCTTTTCAAAGGGGATCTTCTCTGACAGGCAAATATTTCGCCTGTAGTTTGTATTTGTAATGGGGATAGAAGCCCCCGCCGGTTTCTGTGCCATTGTCATACCTCCTGATATGTTGTGATCTTATCACAAATAATTATGGCGTACTTTACCAAAGTCAATAAACGCTGCATTTCTTTTGCTTTTTCTCATGTTTTTCTTCTAGCACGGAGAGATGATTTCCCTTCATGTTCTCCTATCCAGCAACGTACACTCTCATACAGCAAATCTTTCAGCTCACAATATTCCTGAATCGTTAAACCGCCATCCCAATATTCCGACAACTTGTTCCCGCCAGTATCACGACCACGCCTCTCTCGTTCCATATGCTCCTCCAGATTTCGAGTTCCGGAAGCAAGGTAATCCTGATTAGCGAGAATTTCCAGATGGGCGCTGGGCGCTTACGAATTCATTGAGATAAGGCTGAGTCCAAGCACGTTCCGTTTCCGGGTAATGATGTCCCCGGATCCGCCCGGCACGATCTGAAACAGCGACAGCCCGGACATACAGATCATCTTTACCCAATGTATAAGCCCCCTCTGTCCCCGCAACTTGTTTTACAGTTTGTCCCACGGAATCGGGGATTGCCGGCAGGCGTCGAAAATGACGCGGTAATTCATTGGGAAAATCCTTTTCCGCAATCGTCCGATCAAAATTTCTCTTTGTTGCGATGAACCGAATGGAATACTTCACCCCGGGAACCGCTTTGACTGACACTCTGAGAATGCCGCTTTCCTCATCGAACCTCACATCGTCAAATTGCACGCCGCAGCTGGCATAAAAATCGCCTTTGTTCATCGCCGCCGCCAATGTTTCCGGCGTCATTGCACCGGGACAGCGTACCATGACCCAGCCATGATCAATCCCCGCTTTTTCATGACTCCGGACTGGATCGTAATAATGAGCATCATCCGAAGCCGTTGCATAGACAACTCCATGACCGCGAATGATTCGATGCGCCAGAACAAAATCCCAGAATTTTTCAATGCTGAAAATCCTGTCCTCCGGAATTATTCCATCGTTATTACACACCTCAAAAAAACGAATTTCCGGATGATTGATCAGCACCATGGGATTCACGTCCCAAGCACGCCAAAACGGATGGTTCACGGTCAGCAGCGAGTGTTGCGGAGCATTGGCCGTATTTTCGCAATACTGCGCCAGATTCAGAGAGACAACTTCATCAGCGGTTTTACCGCCAAGAGGTTCGAGATGTTTTTCCAGATTGAACGTATTGAAATGATATTCATGACGGCCACCGTCTTCCAACAGTTGATACATAACGGTAATTTCTTCGCCGCCGATCAGAAGAAAGCGATTTTCTTCCTGAAACAGGTTTCGCAAATCCTTCAACGTTTTCAAACGGACGAATGTCCTGAGTCCAATTGTCCGTTCTTCCACCACGCCCGGCAGCAATTTACGGGAACGTTCAAGTTCCTTTCCGGTAAAATTGGTCGGCCACGGCCCCGCCTCCTCGCAAACCGGCAGCCAGATATCCGTAAGATCCGGATAGGAATTGTGATCCGTAATACACATGAAATCATATCCACAGTCCTTATAGGCTTTTACCGCGACTTCCGGTAGAGAAGCACCATCAGACCAGATCGTATGAGTATGCAATGCTCCTTTTCTCCACACATTCGCAATAACATCCGAAGCAGAGATTCCGCCGCAGAAAGCCAACAAACAGAATTGTGTTCCCAAAGCGCATATCATTTTCCGCAGACTTTCGCACATGTGAATTTTCCTTTCCAAGATAATTTTCAGTTATTGCAACAGAGCGCGATGTTCAGCCATGACCCGGCGCAACTGTTTCGGATTCAACAGATATGGCAAACAATCCTCTTCTATGCAAAGAGCGGCAGCATATCCGGCCGCCTGTCCCGTGATGAAGCATCCCGGAATGACCCGCAGCGAGGCGAAAACATATCGATCACAGCTGACACAGCGGCCGCAAGTCAGCAGATTGATTCTTTTTTTCGGTACCAGAATGCGATAGGGGATCCCATAACTTTCTCCGGAATGATAAGCCTCGGCGCGAAAATGCATTTTATGTTCTTTCAATGCTTCCGGCGTCGGATTCGGCGGATGAATATCAGCCGGGAAATTATATCGCCCGATCTCATCAGGGAAATTGCGGCGTGCCTTATAATCCTCGCGATTCAAAACATATTCACCGATGATGCGTCTCGATTCCCGGATACCGAGCATGGAGCCGCTATCCGCAATTACCGCATTGGAAAATCCTGCAATATGTTTTCTGTAAAAATGTTCGTACTCTTTGAGCTGGCGCCGGCAGAGCATCAGTGCCTCGGAAACGCTTTTTTCGTCCAGTGGATTGACGTTGAATATATGCCCGATGTTGCCGCCAGCAAGCAAAGCATTGAGTTTTGTCATTCCCGGATGATGCCAGTCAGGCACCGACAACTCCCCGGCTTTGAAAGCCCCGTCCAACAACCGGAGCATATTGTCATCATTATGGCTGAACGCCTTTCCCCGGCAGAAAGCATCCCAATCGAATCCGGTCCACAAAGAGCACATGGTAACCGGCATCGTCCCGTGCCGAAAATCATCCCCTATCTCGAACTCGCACCCTGCGGCGACGGCAAGATTGCCGTCGCCGGTACCATCTACAAAAACTTTTGCCCGGACTGCAAAATTGCCGCCGGTACTGGAAAAACAAGCGGCTGCAATCTCTTCCGCTTCGCGGCAGACGGCAAAAAACCTGCAAGTGTAGAGAACCTGCACTCCGGCTTCATTGAGCAGTTTTTCATATACCAGTTTGAGTTTTTCGCAGTCAAGCGCATATTTTGTATTCAACAAAGAAAGGACTTCCTCTCCGAATCCTTTCATTAGAATTCGTTTCCCGTCAGAGTACCCCATCAGAAGCGGAACACGGGCCGCGGTACTCAAACCGCCCGGCATCGAATTTCCCTCCAGCAATATGACTTTCCGTCCCAGCCTTGCGGCACAGACGGCTGCGGCAATTCCTCCCGGACCGGCACCGATGATACAGATGTCGGCTTTGTATCTGACGGGAACATCCAGTTGCAGTCGCATATTCATTCCGGAATCCTTTCCTTGCTGTTCGTCAACGCTTTTCCACATAACCGTCATCCAGAACCTGTTCCCGGTTGTTTTTCAGCAGCTTGAACATGCGGTACAGATCACGGATACTGCCCCATGTCATCCAGACGGCGGTAACCGGAGTGAGAATGACCGTTGCCCAGAGATTGATCCAGAAATAGCCGAACCACCAATCGTCCGGCCACATGCCGATACAGTCCGGGAACAAGTATCCCAGAACATTCCACATCGAAATAACCAGAAACGCCGCCCCCCAGCCATAGCTCCAGATGGAGACGGACAGAGAAATAATTTTATCACTTAATGTGAACTCTTCATCAAACCCAAGGAACAAGCGCTTATACCAGGGAATCCGGCAGGAAGAATACTGTACCGCATCGGACTGAACCGCATATTCCCCGCGGTGCAGCATCCGTTCCAGATTGAACGGTTCGCGGCAGGTGGCAAAAGAGACGATTATGAAGACGGTTTGCGCCGCCAGCGTCGTAATCAGACTCAGGTACGCCCCGTTGACCGGACACCGGTTTTCCGCCGCCAGCAGAACAGCACTGTCCGGGAAATAACACAACAACCACTCGCGGACCACGCTCCAGCAACGGATGTCCAGCAGGAAAATATTCCCAAGCGCCAGGATTACGCCGATGACCGTTGCGCTCCAAGCTGCCGCGTTCGTTGCCTTTCTCCAGTAGAGGCCGCCTAAGATCGCGCAGCCGGCTCCCGCCCCGAAAATCACGCCGGTCAGCATCTGAAACATCTGGAGATATTCGCTCTGCCGGTATAACAGACTGAAAAAGAAAGCAAAAACAGCCACTCCCGCCAATGACAGCCGCAGCAGAAGCAAATGGGTTTTCCGGGAGATGCGCTTGCCGTAGACCGGCAGGACTACATCCTGAATCAGAATGCTTCCCCAGCTGTGAATATAAGTGGTATCCGTCGAGAGCATCAGGAAAAAAAGCACGGAAGCCAGCATGCCTTTGATTCCCAGCGGCAGCACCGCGCCCACAGCCATGGGAATCGACATCTGATCGGCAACCGCGGGAGAAAAATTATTGCTCAGATAGGTTTGAATGCCGCGGGAAACATCCTGGTACGCACTGCCGTTTATCACGGCCAGACCGCTCATGATGAACAGCATGGTGAAGAATGTGATGGAAAGCTGCCGCCATGTTCCGAGAACATTTCCCATCTTGGCTTCATGAGGAGTGAGACCTGATGCCGAGTATCCCTGATTTCCCTGCCAGGCCCCGTAATGCGTAATTACCAGAAAAAGATTGATCAGAATCCAGTAGATATTGAAATCCGAGATTTCCGCAGTATCAAACGGGTTGATAAAACTCATCCCCGCCGGTTGATTGCAGAGCACTTCCTGAAATGCGGCACGGTCAAACATCACCAGAATAGTAATTCCGACTGCAATGCTCATACCGTAGACGAAAATGGATTGAATCGTATCCGTCACCATATTTTGGATCTGACCGCCGGGAATCACGACCAGACAGGCCCCTCCTAAAAACAACGCCATCATCAACGGATAAGTCGGTATACCGCAAAGCTGATTCGGCAATCCCAGAAAACAGATGAAAAAATTGGCGCCGACCGCCGGAAAAATTCCATAGTTGATTACCCCCGCCAGCCAGCAGACCGCCCCCATGAAAATCCGGTATTTCCGGCTGTACCGCATTTCAAAGAATTGAGCCAGCGTCAATGCCCTGGTTTCACGGAAGCGGTAAAACACGAATCCGGAAAGAGCAAGGACGGTGGTGACAATCAGAACGCCGGAATTCCACCAGTTGACGGCCCAGCCGGAGTGATAGAAAACCTGTGAACCGACCACCAGCGTAATCAGTCCGAAACCGGCAAGCCCACTTGCCGAGGTCAGCAAATAGCGCCCGGCGGTCCTGCCGGCCGCAAGAAAATCCGTCACGGACCGCACATATTTCTGCGCATGACACACCGATACGGCAAGAACAAGTATCGGACCTAAAAAAATAATCCAGTCAAGCAGACTCATATATTGAATTCCTGATAAAAATAATTATGGATGGATCGGAATAATGCGATCCCAGCAGATTCCGCTGGGCAACCACACATTCCGGCTACGGCATGGGGTGCCATGTCTGCTCCAGGTCTTTCCGTGGAGAAAAGCGGTTCATACATCCTGCTCCAGTTTCAGAACGACGGCGTCATGAGCCGGAATGTTGCCGCATTCCCCATACAGCAGTTCCGAAATTTTCCAAGAGGCGGCCAGTACCGGCGACAGCGATACAGGATTTTCTCCATTGTTGACCGCCACCGCATAAGCGGAACTCCCGGAAACCGGGTGAACGGTAGCGGTCGCCTGCGGGTCTCCGCTCCGGAAAATCCGTTTTTCCAATACCTGTTCCGCCGCCATGCGGTAAAATTTCCAATAGGAACGCTCAACGGCACGGTTGGTATTGACGATCTGCTTCTCCGGCGAATATGCGGCAAAGAAGACCTTGCCTTTTCCGAACCGGTTGACCGTAAACATCGGCAAACCGTCGGAATCACGCAGCAGAATCTCCGCCCCGGCGCTCCCAAGTGTGATTCTCGCCTGAAAGTCGAACTCCAGCTCCGAATCCCCGACGGCAACCTGAGTTTTTCCCGCATACACTTCAAATCCGCATGATGTAATGCCGAAATATTCATCAAACGGTGCGAGGCAGGCTCCGTCAAACGAATAGTAAAGAGTCGCCCCGCCGGAAACTTCGGCCATCAATTCGCGGAAACGGTCGCGCGGAACGTTGTTCAAGCCGCACTGCGCCGGCAGAATATACAGCTCAGCCGGGCGCAGCGGCTCATCGGCAAACTGAAACTCAAGATCGAAACCGGCCTGTTTGGCAAGTATCCAGGCTCCGAAAGCCGCCATCCAGCAATCCTGATCCTCATTGAGCAGGCAGACCGCTTCCGCGTGAAAACGCGGAAGCTGCTCAAATGGCAATGCCGCCCTGATCCGTTCAAAACGGGAAAGTTCACGGGCAACCGGTTTGCAGGAGCCGTCATTGCGGAACAGGCCAAGCAGACGCTCAACCGCACACCACTCGTAGGGCGGTTCCTTCAACTGATCCTGATCGAATCCGCACCACCACCAGAGTCCCTGACAGTCGTGACTCCACAGATTCCATAATGTCCCGCGGATATATTCTGCGACGGTCGTTTCATTGGCGATGGTCGGCGCAAGGGTGCCGATTTCCTCCGCCACGCAGGGACGTTTGCCGATATCACTGTAAAAATGCGCTTCCGCGGTGGCATGAAAGGCATTTTTGATCCCCGTCAGACGGTCAACAGCCGTGAATCTGGAAAAAAGAGGATATGGATGAACCGTGAGTACATCAAAAATTTCCGCCATATCCTGAATGCTCCACGAGGCGCCGGCCTTCATCACGGAAACCGGCTGCGGAGTCAGGCCGTGCATCCCGGCCAGAACCGGATGTTCCCGATCAATGCTGCGGATTGCATCCGCAATGATCCGGGACCACATGGCCCCCTCATGGCGGTCAACGGCTTCCAGATTATTGCATTCATTACCGATCCCCCAGAAAGCGATTGCCGGATGACGGTGAAATTCAGAAACGAACCGGCGGACAAAACGCAGCTGCCAATTGATGACCAGCGGGTCACGCAGAAGATCACTCTGCTCAAATGCCGGAGGTGCGAACAGGCGCCCCGACATCCAGCCGGTAACAAGACCGACTCCCACTTTCAACCGGAACCTTTCCGCACAGTCACAGACAAAACGGAAACGCTCCAGCATCTCCGGATCAACCCCGCTCTGCCGCCCGTCGGCGTCAAGCGGGAGGTGTCCGCCGTCCTTCCAGCGCAATTGATAAGCATTATTGTAACCGCCGGAAAAACGCCGCAACGGTTGAAAGTCCGACCATAACGGAAAAATCCGGACAACACTCAGATTTATTTTCCGCAACAGCTCAAAATCCCGTTCCACCACTTCAGGACGCCAGTCCTGCCACATGAAAACCCCGGCATGACTTGCCCAGTAATTGCAGCCGGTTTTAAAATCACCTGATTCAAACATCGGATATACTTCTGCGTTCCAAGAATATTATAGTTTTGGCAATTTAGGTAGCTTGTTTATAGGCTAAGTCAACCCAGAAAATGGCAAGCAATCTTAATTGCCGAAGCAATATGAATTTACTGACATTGAAAATTGAAAGGACTCCTCCTCTCCTTTTCCAAGGGAAAAAGCAGGAGCCCGACGTTGAAATCTCAATTCGTTCTCCATGCCCAGTCGTAGAACATCGGTTTCCAATATCTCAGATTATCCGAAAAAATTTCCGGGCCCGTCATTGATGCGACATGACCGTCAAACCACAGGATATTGGCACGGTCATTATGACGTGTACCAACCGGATACCAGCCGTTCCCCTCCATGACAACTGTCTGATTATACCAGCCGCCATGTGGAGAAAGCAATGCGGTTTGATCGCTTTCCACAGCGGTTTTGCTCCCGGTGCCATTGGCGACGGAATCCGCAACCCAGATATGGCTTGACGGATTCTGACGATGTGAGGTCAGAGTACTGCGTTTGAACGCAGATTTCCCCGTATTGTAATTATCCATTACCGCTTGGTAATGGAGACCGTAAGAATGTATTTTGGCAGCAACGGCATTACCTGGAATGTTGTTGAGTACATAGGTATCGGTTTCTGTCGGACAAATCAAAGATTTAGCAGGTATTTTATACTCAATATAGAGATAATAGATCCAACTGGCTACAGGATCAGCCGAATACAGATTGAAAGCCGACAATAAGTAATCATCATTGTTGTCCGCATACAGCGACAAGGTTGTTCCGATCTGCTTCAAGTTACTGATACAGTTATTGCTTCGCGCAGCTTCCCGCGCCCTGTTCAATGCCGGCAACAGCATGCCGGCCAGAATAGCGATGATCGCTATCACAACGAGCAGCTCAATAAGGGTAAACGGCCTTATATGGCGGCATGCGGGGGGCGTATCCGCCGCCCCCCGCTCCCCCTGCGTCCGGCAAGGCGTCGGGGCCGGGCAGGTGGCGGTACAATGCAAAGACGCGGTCGGCCGCCGATGGGAAAAAGATCCGCTTGCAGAGCATTGACCGAGGCGTGAGAGCTTGCAGAGAGTATGTGAAACACCGGGGAGGCCCGGTACGGGGAGAGACGCGGCGCCCACTGCCGCTTTCTCTCCCCCGAACCCCTCTCTTTCGCGCAGAGCGGCATATGAAAAAAGATTGCAGATCCGACAAGTCTTAACACCAGACAATTTCATAATACTGAATAATTTGCGCATTTTCATCCTTTGCCTCTTTCTTTTGCAGTTAAAGTACCTGTAATCAAGCGAATATATCAGGCGAGCCCTCCTTTCCACGAATCTTCCGAGGACAATTTCCCTGTCAGCAGCATTGCCAGTGCAATCGGCGCATTCGTCCATCCACTGTAAATGCTGCCGGCCCCTCCTTCATAACGGTTGCCGCCGCCATAGGCCTGCAGCCGACAATCATACATGCCGCGCCAACATCCTTTCAACTCCGGATATTCACTGCCGTCATCCTGAATTTTCGCCAGAAATTTTCCTGTTGTCTGAGCCGGCGCCAGATATTCCCGTTCATTAACCGCCGCCAATGCCAATCCCAGAAAACAGAAATTGACCGTATAGATCAGGTCGGCCAGATGTGGACCAGGCGGCGCTTCATAGTGTTCGGCAGGCAGAATTCCATACGGATTCGCAGCCATTCTCTTTTCCAACTCTCGGTAAACCATTTTCGCCAGAATCCTGCCCTGCCCGGCGTGTTTCGGGAAAAAAAGCATTGTCCCCGCAAGAATCATCAGATAGCCGAGTTCGCTGGCATTAGTCGTTTTCACCAGAGGCAGGATATAATGAAAATAGCGTGAAACGGCATCTTCCACATCGGCGTATCCGGCAGAACCGGACTCCAGCTGCTCCTGATACAACAGCAGTGCGCACTGTACCGGCACCGCCCAATGCGGCAGGTCCAGCCGTCCGGCATAAATTCCTGCCGGATCCGGCATTTCGCCGGTCTTGCCCGGATCAAAACTGCGGATAAACAGCTTGTACAAATCCGCAGCCAGCAGTTTTGCCCACTTCCGCAGCTCATAACGACGATCCAGTCCGGAGTCCAGTCCGGCCAGCACGAACTGGATTACGCACACCCAAGCGTTGTCATCCATCCACAGATTAAAATTTCGCTGAATATGCGTCCAGGTCCAGCCGCCGATCAGAGAACGGTCGTCCATGCGGTTCAGCAGGCCGCTCCTGAAATAGAGAAAATCCAGCAGCTCCTTTGCCGTTGCCGAATCCGCGGGTGAATCCAACAGCTTTCCGGCGAGGCAGAACAGCAAAGCGGCTTCAAAGTTGCAGTCGCTGCGCCGCTGCTCCAGACACTCCAGGCCGCCCGGATACACCATGACCACCGGGAAATGTTCCCGGATCTCCTCCAGCGCCGTATTGCCTTCCGTCAGCAGGAGCCGTTCTCCTACTCCCCACGAACCTCCGCCGACCATGATCGGGGAATTGCGGAACCACTCCAGATTTTTCCGGACGCTTTCGAAATAAAGATTCTGCAGTTTCATCGTGTCAGCTCTTCAATCTGATCCGCCAAGCGGCTGCGGAATTGCAGCAGCTCACGGTCGGAGATATCTGCCTCGCGCGGATTGCCGGACCATTCCAGTTTCAGCATTTCGAAAATCCTTTTTGCTGCCGGATGTCCGGGGTTCGCTTTTGCAAGTCGTTCCGCCAGAGTCAGGCAGCGGCCGTCATTATAACTCTCGCGCAGCAGCTCCAGCCGCAGCGACGGGATGAAACCATTATTCTCCTTGTACACCAGCATGCCGTCAACGCCTCCCACGCGGGTACTGCTCCACGGAGTCGTAGCATAACTCATTCCATCGAATGTCCCGAAAAATCCCCACAGCAGCGTCGATTCCAACCCCAGCTGATACATCTTGTAGAAATGCAGCCGCAAACCGACATTATGGGGATAGTTGACCATATTGAACGAGATCGGGGACTTGTCGACATTCCAATACCAACCCACCCGCTTCCCGCGGGATTTCAGCCCATGAATATCGCAACGCGGACGTTCTCCGGGAAAATAGTTGCTGTTGAAAATGAAGTAGTCAACAAGCTTTTCCGCTCCGGATACATCATCGCCATGATCCGGGAAGCAGAAACAGGTGAAAAGCTTCAGACCGCTTTTCCGCTTTAATTCAGTAAGCAGCGCCATCAATTCGGAATTGTCGGGTTTCATCTTCATCTGAGTCAACTGCCACGGCGTTTCCAGTTCATCGTAGTAGGCAAATGCGTTGTTCAAAGAACCAAGCTGCTCCCTGATCTTCGCGGCATTGCCGATGTACTCCTCAAAAAGATGGTACATATAGTCCGCAGCACTTTGGAACTTCCGTTTTGAATTATATTCATAGAACCCTTTCAGCCAACCGTAAAACCAAGGCATTGAACCAGTATGGATGAATTGGAATTGCTTTTCCAGCTTTTGCCAATCCGGAAAAAGTTCCATGTGTTCCTCGTCCAGCCAATCTGGATGAGAGGTTCCTTTAAACGGCATAAATCCGTAAGATGAAATCATTCGGCGCATTTCATCATTGATCCGGGCTTCATCCTTGCCCGGGAAAAATCCTTTTTTGGCGCTGCTCTTGCCCTCGTAGGAGACAATTACGAACATATCCGGCTTTTCAGGAAGCGCAAAGGAACGTACTTTAAGAGTAATCGGGTATGTGATTTCATGTCCTTCGCTGTCAGCTACAGTGAAACGGCCTTCATACATTCCGGCCTTCAGAGTTTCCGGCACGGTGACCGAACCGAAATAGCTGACCGAGTTATCTTCCGGCTTCAAATCCACGATCAGTTTTTTGCTGAGGGGATCCGGGAAAATACCGTCACCGGGCAGATTCAGATCCAAAATCCGATATGCGGAATGATTTTCCGCCGGAACCCCGCTGACGGAAAACGACTTTACGGTCAGTCCTTTCACTTCCGTATCCAGTGGCAGTATGCGGACCTGAAAGTTCACGGTTTCGCCTCGTGCCGCATCCAGTACAATTTCCTGCGGCAACAGCTGTTCTTCATCAAGAATCGCCCCGGAGGCATTCTTCGCCATGCTGCTGGCAGTATATCCGAAAAAATTCTGTTTCAGGAACTCCGTTTTCTGATTGTTTACCGCAACCAGAAAGCGCTTCAGCATTTTTTCATTTTTTGCATATACCGTCAGCGGATCTGCTGCCGCCGCCAGTTCACCGTGCAGTTTCTCAAAATACGGATGCCCTGTCGCCGCATGCAACTTGGGCAGTTGTGCCATAATCCCGGCAATGGAGCGGCCTGCGTATTTATATGCCACCGACTTCCAGACAACACTGCCGTCTCTGCGCAACTCCAGCCAGAATGGCAGACTGTGATTGGAGTAGGGAAAATTCCAATTGAAATCATTTTCGCCCGGCCGAAACGCCACATCGGCAATTTTCACTGCCATTTTAGGTGAACGGCAGGTGTACAGTTCTCCGGCGATGACTGCGGATCCATAATTTTTCAGAACAATATCCTGATTGAAGCAACGGGAATAACCGGCAATGATCTGCGGCAGTTCCAATGCCAAGGGAGCCGACTCCAGAATACAACGGCGCACCACCTGCCAGTCATGGAAAGAATTGCCGATCGGACTGGATGCGGAAATTTCGTTCTGTTCGGAATTTCCACGCCCAAACAACGCATAAAAGTCTCCAGACTCACCAAGTTGAATTTTATCAAGAGGAATCGCAATTTCCGTATACCACACTCCTTTTTTCTGTATGGTTTTCCCCTTGATATCCTTGAGCGTCAATTCAATGCGCTCCTCTCCGCGTGGAGCGATCTCCCACTGCCCGAAGCGATCCAGAAAAATGACCTGGCTGGAGTTTACGGGATTCCTGACGCCATTGTTCAATACAATTTCGAATCCGTCACGATCCCAGCAATTCGCACCGGGAGAACCGCCGGGGGCCGCCGGATTTACGGCGGAAACTGAGCAGTAAAGATAGTTTCCATCGTTGGCAAGTTTCAATTTCGTGGGGTATAGAGCTTGTTTCCGCCCGGACTCAAAAGCCGTTTTGCCGGATAAATACATTGGCACTTCCGGAACATTTTTCCAAGCCGCATCACTCAGATCGCCATCGATCTTCGGTGCCTCGGTGATGAACGGCACCACAACGGCAGGCTGCCTGCGGAATAAAATTTCCGAACCGCCGAGAGACGGGAAAAAGCCCGCCAGGATCAGCCCGGCCCCAGCAAGAAAAACATAAGATTTTTTCATATTCACCCCTTTGCGTCAGTCAATTCTGCCATTTCCAGTCATAAAACATCGGTTTCCAATATTTCAGATCATTGCCGGAGAGCTGTGCCCCGGTCAATGCTTCGACATGACCGTCGAACATCAGGACGTTGGCCCGGTTTTCATGACGGGTGCCGACCGGATACCAGCCGCTCCCGGTCAAGCCGGAACCGCTGCTGTAATATCCGCCATGAGAGGAGATCAGCGCCGAATTATCGCTCCTGATGACCGGTTTGGAGCCGGTCGCATTTGCGACGGAATCCGCCGCCAGTATGTGAGCTTCCGGAATTTGTCCGTGTTCCTGCAGATTCCGCCGGGTAAATTTTGTGTAAGGCGGAGCGTAGTTGTCCTGTACCGCTTCATAATGCATTCCATAAGAATGCATCAGCCGGGGATTTGCATTCTCAGGCAGCAGTTTCCCGAAAGCAAAGGCATCGCTCTCGTCGGGGCAGACCAGTGCATCCGCTTTCATCTTATACTCATGATGCAGGTAGTAAAGCCAGTTCTGAGTCATGTCATCGGGATAAATCCGGAAGGCGGAAAGCAGATAATCATCGTTGTCATCCGCATAAAAAGCCAATGTCATACCGATATTTCTGAGATGGTCGGCACAGCCGGTCCCGGTCTTTCCAGCAACGGCCCTTCCATAAAGCGGCAGCAGCAATGAGGAACAAAGGCAGAAACATCCGATGACAATAATCAATTCCAGTAAAGTGAAACAACATTTTCCCAACTTTTGCAGCTTCATGTTTTCTTCCTCAGATGGTGTTATAATTCATTCCCTGCCGCGGGGAAACAATACACATAAACACAGGCCAGCCGATCCGCCCCGCCGACGGCGACCAGCGAACCGTCAGAACTGACAGCCAATGCACTGAGCATCGTATCCGATGCGATCACCCGATCAGGCAAATCCCGGCAGACTCTCCCCAAATCCCGCAACCCATGCCGGCGGTCAAACCGAACCAGATGTCCCAGATCATCCGGATCGCCCAGAATGGCATACGCCACTTTGCCGTCTGCCGAAGCGGCAATCTGATGCACCCGCCCCTGCGCGCCGACCGCTCCAAGAGCAAAAACAGTATTTTCCTCCGGCGTCCAAAGGCTGAATACCCCATCCGCACTTCCCAGCAGATAACAGTCCTCCAGCTTTGCGGAAGCTGTAACCGCGGCAAGCATCCGGCGTCCGGCCCGCGCCGGCAGCAGATGTTCCGCCGGCAATGGCGGCGCGGTTGCGGTTTCCGCTTTTATTCCATGCGCCCGCGGCTCGATTGCGCCGTCGGGATGCAGTATGAAACGATACCGGCCGACGGCCGCCTCCAGCGCTCCATCGGCAAGGAAACGCAGCGACTTGACTGCATGGTCTTCCGAAAACGGCATTTCTTCCCATACCCGGTAAACCCGTTCCGGGAAAGGCTGAACCATGGACTGGGCATTGGCACTTCTCCAGGCGGCATCCTCCAGCATATACTGCCGGAAGCGGAAATAATCTCCGGAGGCCCTTTCAAAATCGTCTCCGGGATAATACTTCCTGCCGTCGGTAAAAGCGCAATAGTTCCAGACATCGCAGCTCTTCCGGCGCGGGAGTTTGCGGTCGGCGTAAACTTTTTTCAGGTCAATGGCCGTCATCCACGCCATATCTTCACCGTGATTTCCATCCGGGAAATGCATTACATCGTTGTGGTCGATATGCATATGACAGACGATGGCGGCGGAATGTTCCCCATTACCGACCATCCCCATATACTCAACGTCTTTTCCATGCAGGAAATCATACCGGTAAAGATGCAGTGCCCCTCCCGGATAAGCATTGGCGCTTTCACGCGACATCAGAAACCACAGAATCCCCTGAGAATCAAAACCATGCCCCTTCTGCATCGCCGGGTGCGCCTTCTTCCACGATCCGCGCGGGGCAAGAGAGCATGCCTCCGCAATCTCGCCGGATACCGGATCCAGGCGGAACAGTTTATCGCTGAAGTGCATCGTAAAATACCAACATTGATCCGGCCCCTCGCACCAATGGGCGATCACACGGTGGAAATTCCACCGGTACAGTTCTTCCGGCTGAGCGGCAATCCTGCCCAGATCGCGTATTTCAAGTGTGTCTGCGTCAATGCGGAATATATGACCGGAACGGCTGGAAGTATAGATACCGCCGAGATGATCTGCGAAAATTCCATACGACCCCATTTCCGTCACCTGTCCCAGATCCCGGACCTGCAGCGTATCCAGATCAATGCGGAAAAGTTTCCCTTTCAGAAACGTGGTGCAGAAATACGCATGATTCCGCCTGTCATAGCAACCGCCGTAAATCGAATCATGCCTGATCGGAATTCCCAGACTCCTGACCTTCCCGTCCCTGGGATTATAGATCAGTACATGAGACCCCTGATACGCCTCATGTATATGTTCATAATAGGAATCAAACAACCAGTAAGGATGCTGCGGACTGCGGGCCGTCGTATGCGTGGTCATGATGATACGCCCGTCTGGAAGTTCCGATAAGCTGGTATGGATCTTGCTTGGCGGAATTTCCCTGGGACTGACAAAGAACTCTTTTCCGAAATCGAACAGGAAATCAATACCGCCCGTTTTCACATCATACCGATACAGCTGAACGCACAGTGGCTGCGACAACTCGCCGCACAGTGCGGCATAACCGTTTTTTTCATCCGCCGTAATGAGAAAATCCCACGCGGCATTGTGTCTGGTGCCGGATGGAAATTTTTTCTGCCGTACCGATCCGGCCGGCAGCAGATCAAAATAATCCGCCGGCATATCCCTGCAGTAATATTGTTCTTTCAATAATGAATCCGACATAGCATTCCCCCTGATAAAACATCCTTTTTATTGCAAAATCGTATTAGCTGCACATGAAAAATAAAATTTCAAAAGCGTTTCACGGATTTTCGTTCACGCAGGCTGCCTACGAGACGGACGGCGGAACAGGAGAAAGTCTTCTCGTTTACAAATTGCTTCCATATCTGCATGACGACCTCGATTTTCCGGGAAATGTCAACGGAAATCGTTGTAATGGGAATCGGAGCGGAAGCCGCCTTAAACCATTCGCCGACGCCGATGAGGGAAATGTCCTCCGGAATGCGTATTCCGCGGGCAAGCAGTTCCAGCTCGGCGCCGTAAGCAAAAAAGTCATTCGTCGCGAAAATCGCGGAAGGATATCCGGTGACTTTCTCCAGCAGCATCCTGACTGCAACAGCGCCGCAGTCAAGCTGCCAGCGTTCTCCGCCAAAACTCGTCACAACTTCAGCTGAACCGCCGGACAACTCCGCAATGCGCTGTTCGAACGCAGCGGCCCGGCTGCAGAGGGCAACCCGTTGCTCGGCGCAGCTGATGATGCCGAACGAGCGGTGGCCGAGGTTCCAGAGGTATTCGGCCGCATCCCGCCCGGCCTGTTCATCATCGATCGTAACTGACGGGATGATATCATTAATCACATCATCAACCATAATGATGCAGCGGGCATATTCATGCATTTTATCGACATAGCGGTAAGTTGCCGATTCCGTCTTAAAATTCTGACAGATAACCACGGTATCGACCAGGCCGGACAATAAAATCTGCGGCATCTTCAAACTGTCGCAGTCAGCGTCACTGACAGCTTCCAGCATGACGCGCTGATTGTTCAGCAGAAATCCGACCTGAAGAGCCAGAGTGTTTCTGATATCGCCGTTGTCATCGGCAATCTGCTGCATAGCTTCCTTTGATACAAGGATGCCGATGACGCCGGTATCCCCGGTTCTCATGGCACGGGCGAGCAGATTGGGAGTATAACCGTGCTCTTTGGCGATCCGCAAGACTTTGTCGCGTGTCTCCTCGCAGATCCGCATCTTATCCGCTTTGCCGTTGAGGATGAGAGAAACCGTAGGCTGGCTGACTTTTGCCAGCCGTCCTATTTCACGCATTGTCACCACAGAAAAACCTCAAAATTACAGTCCCGTCCAGGAATTTCATTTTCCCGTCACCGGTTGCTAATTCGTATATCTCTACTATATTATACCAAAAAAATTCAAAGATGTCAAGAGAACAGGTCAAAATTTTACCAAAAAAGTCCAGATGAGAATTGAAAAAGTAAACGCCCCCCCTTGAGTCGGACCAGTTGCATTTAGTTTGCCAAAGAAAGGGTGTTGCGTTTAGTTTGCCAAAACAGAGGAGTTGCATTTAGTCTTTCAGAAGGCTGTTGCAGATAATCGTACTTCTGATATTGTGAGAAATGTCGGAAACTTTATCTCCCCCCTCCCCGGGGAGGGGGGAGCGTTTAGTTTGACAATATCATGATGTCCCACAGATCAGCAGGAGGCAGGAAATGTCACATTTAACGGAATTGGACCGTCAGAGAATCGAATACGGTCTTTGGCAAGGAATATCTACCAGCAGCTTGCCCAGGAGCTGGGCAAATCACATACAACCATTGCACGCGAAGTCTTGAAATACCGCCAGCCGAGCGAAAAGGGAGCGTCTAGACGGATCAGTAACCGCTGTCTTTACCGGCGTAATTGTAATGTCTGGCTGCAATATAGCTGATCTGTGTAGTTCAACGGATTTTCACCTATATATTACCTTCGTGCAATCAGGATAATCCTGTTCGTTACCGGCCCCGGCGGTCGTATGACTGCCGGAGCCGGTTGTGTTTTAACATCATGGAGGTATGAAAATGAAGATCAAGAAGAGTGTGTTGGTGGAAGCGTTGAAGGTGCTCGGCAAGGTGGTGTCGCAGACTTCTCCGGTGGAGGTTCTGCGGTCGGTGCGGTTTCTCGGCGTCGGGGAACAGGTCTGGTTGACTGCGACCGACGGTGTGGAATCCGTCACGGTCGAAGTGGCTGGCGATGCCGGGGACATGGAGGATTTCGCGGTCGAATATAAGGCTCTGCGTGAGCTGATCCGTTCCACGCGCGGCGGCGAGGTTGAGGTGACCGGCAAGCGGCTTGACTGGCCGGAAATGGAGGCCGTCCCGGATGACGCGGTGACGGTCGAGTTGCCGCCGGATTTCGGCCGGCTGCTGGCGCAGGCGGCTCCGGTGGTGAATCTGCGTGAAGCGCGGCTTGCGTTGCGGGGGATCAACCTTTTCCGCGACGGCGTGACCGCAACGAACGGCAAAGAGCTGCTCAACCTGCCGTGTCCGTTGAAAATCCCGGAGGATATGACGCTGCCGTTTCCACTGGCATTGCTGACTCCTCGGCCGGAAGAAGCTGGTACGCTGCACGTCTGGCGCAGCCGGAATGAGCGGCTGTTCCGCATCGTGATCGGCGGTTTCCAGTGGCAGGGCAAAGCGTTGCCGGGCAACTTCCCCGATTGGAAGCAGGTGATTCCCGCCGACAAGACGCTGGATTATCAGATCGAGATTCACGAACCGGAGCGGGTCATTGAGTTTCTGAAAACGGTTCCCGACAGCCCGCCGTTTCACGCGATTGAGCTGAACGTGGTTCCGAACGGCGTCACCGTGATCCCGAATAATTTCCCGGATATGGAGCTGCGGTTGGAGGCAACGGTGATCGGTGCTCAGCCCCGTGCTGTACTGGCGCTCAACAAGTATATCCTGCTGCGGATGCTTCAGCAGGGTTACACGAAATTCCGGGCACATTCGGACGGCAGGATACCGGTTATTGCCGAGGGCGGCAGCGGCCGGTATCTCGCGATGCCGATTCACATATTACCCAAACATCAACCCGAAAAGGAGGAAACGAAAATGGAAAACGTCGAAAACAAAGTGGTGTCTGCCCCGGTGCAGACGGTCGCCCCGAACCATGAACCCGAAACCAATCCGCTGGATGAACTCTGCAATACCATCGATACGTTCCGGAATAAACTCAAACTTGCTCTGGATGAATCAACCCTGCTGGTGCGCAAAGTCAAGGAAGTTCAGCTTGCGCAAAAGCAGAAAGAGCGGGATTTCATTCAGGCGAAACGCGCCATCGAGCGGATCAGGATGGCGATTTAGCCAAATAAAAACACAAATACAAACGGACGGATAGCCGGGAGCTGCGAGGCTCCCGGCTATCCGTCTTTTATGGAGGAATGATTATGTTGAAACTCAATGCGTCGTATTCGAAGAAGGTTCCGGCCGGAGAGGAATATTCCAGCCAGAGCTATCATGCGTCAGTCGAAGTGGAACTGCCGGACGGGTTGTCCGGCGAGGCTCTTCAGGCTCGGATTCACGAAACGTTCGATCTGGTACGAAACTCCGTCGAAGCGGAACTGCATGGGAACTCCCCTCGTAATTACGGTACTTATCCGGCTTCAAACAGGTCGAAAAACGCTCCGCAAGGCAGGAGGGCTGGAGACCGTCAGAACAATGGTCCGGCGAGTCCGAAACAGCTTTCGTATCTACTCGATCTTGCCCGGCAGCGCGGCATCACTCCGCAGCAGATCGCGGCGCGTTTTCAGGTGCCGGACATCCAGCATCTGACCCGGCAGCAGTGTTCGGATCAGATCGACGAATGGAGGGCGGCGTAATGGCGACGATAGACGAACTGCGGCAGGAACCGCACTGGTCGTATTCGGCGCTGAATACGTACCTCAATATCTGTCAGGCGCAATTCATGTACCGGTACGTAGATCAGGCCGAGGTCGAACGAACTTCGGTCTGCTTCCCGTTCGGCAAGGCGTTCCATTCGGCATTGACCGCTCAGGCGTGGGAGTGCATGATGGGCGGCTCGCTGACCCGCGATGAAATCGTTGACCGGTTTGAAGAGGCGTTCAAAATCGAAGCCGAAGCGACGCCGAACCTGATCTACAAGGAGGGCGAGAACTTCGACACGGTGATCGACCTTGCCGTGAAGATGCTGGATGCGGCG
>ERZ1026844.394-NODE-394-length-33671-cov-15.831806_pt1 | contig 33671 bp, 24 predicted proteins | sample MGYA00380152_ERZ1026844 | MGnify/ENA primary metagenome ERZ1026844 (study PRJEB33269, sample SAMEA4719788) | human gut metagenome | biome: human-associated habitat; feature: organic feature; material: feces | place: Cameroon | collected 2013-10 ... | reverse complement strand
GATAGAACAAAATGTTTTATAATAAAATCACAAAAAAAGAGAACAATAAATATGGTCAAAAGAAACTAAAAAATCAAAAAAACTTAGGAGGAAAAATCATGTTAAAAAACAAAAAGGGTATAACCCTAATCGCATTAGTAGTAACAATAGTTGTACTTTTAATACTAGCAGGAGTAACAATAAGTTTATTACTAGATGAAAACGGAATCATTGCAAAATCAAAAGATGCAAGAACAGAAACAAGAGTATCACAAATAGAAGATGAAGTAGGAATGTGGAAACAACATAACTTCATAAACAAAGAATCAAACCAAGCACAAGAAAGTGCAGACACAATGCTAGCAAACTTAATCTCTAGAAAGCTATTAACAGAGGAAGAAATAGATAGAGACCAAGAACTAATCACAATAAAGAAAAAAGATGGAACTGTAATAACAGAAATAAGTTATGGCAATGTAACAATAAACATCAGCAAAACACCAGCCACAGAAAAATCAGGGGCAGTTGTACTAACAGTAGATTCTGTAGATGGAATGACAACAATTACAAATGAAGAAGAGGCTACAAGTTTTGCAAATTCTATAACAAGCCTAAGTGAGGAAAGAAAAAAAGAAATAATTAAAAAACTAGAGCCTGTACGTATAAATGCGGAGTTTGGAAAAACTAATCTTACAAGTTTTGAAGAAGCTCTGGTATGGCACAAAGAAAAGGGTAACATTACTGAGGCAACAGAAGAGACTTTTTGGAATTATGTGGAAAGTAATGGTGGGATGGATGAATATGTATTAGGGGACATCATGTATGGATGTTTTGATGAAGCTACAAAACATTAAATCCTTATATTATAACAAATCCACTTGATGCGACTTCTAACGAATATATAGCCACAGAAAATGGCACATATACATTCAAAATACAAGATTTAGTAACAGGAAAAACATATACTAAAAAAGTAGAAGTAACAAATGTGGATACAAGTTTACCATCATTAACAGTAGTAGGAGAAAAAGGCAAAAACAGTAGTGCAGTCCTAATTAAGCTAAAAGTTGCAACAGCAGATAAATATACGAAGTTTGAAAAAGCATATATCATGTATAATAATGAAAAAATAGAAGTAACATCTCAGATAATAGGAAACACGTACATTTCGGCATTTGGTATAGCCCGTATCATTAAAGACCGGTGGAAAAATAAACAATGAATACGTATTAGAAAATACTGATCAAACAATAATACTAGTAAAAGATAATAAAGAATATACAGGAACCATTAATATGGGAGATTTTCCAACGTTACAATAAATTTAAAAGAATGAAAAAAATTTTATATAAAACCAGAACTGACAATCATAACGATTGTCAGTTTTTGCTTTGCAAAGCTTAGAACAAAAATATAAATATTATGTGCGATCCAATAAACCTGCCACAAAAAGAATAATACACATTGACTTGCTACAACAATAATAATATAATTATTGCATAAAATAGGAGGCAATATGGAAGAAATAGAATTAAATAAACTTGCGCCAGAGGCAGCATGCAAGGGAAATCCAAAATGGGAACAAATGATATCAAGAAAACAAGAACTATATACTGCAAAAATAGACTTTAGAACAGAGTTTCAAAGAGATTATACAAGAATATTATACTCAAATGCATATAAAAGATTAAAACACAAAACGCAGGTATTTTTCTCGCCAGAAAATGACCATATATGTACAAGAATAGAGCATGTAAATCATGTAGAATCAATAAGCTATCTTTTAGCAACAGCATTTGGACTAAATACTGAACTAACAAAAACAATATCAATAGCTCATGACTTAGGACACAGCCCTTTTGGACATAAAGGAGAAAGAGTCCTTAATGAAATTTTACTAAGAGATACAGGCAAAACGTTTTGGCATGAAAAGAATGGACTAAACTATGTAGATAATATAGAACTTCTAGAAAATAGAGAGGGCTATAAGGAAAACTTAAATTTAACATATGCAGTAAGAGATGGGATAATATCACATTGTGGAGAAATAGATGAAAACAGTGTAAAACCAAGAAAAGAAGCAATAGATTTAATGAATTACACGAAACCAAATGAGTATGCACCTTTTACATGGGAAGGTTGTATTGTAAAAATTTCAGATAAGATTTCGTATCTAGGAAGAGATATAGAAGATGCACTAAGATATGGAATACTAACAGATTCTGATATAGAGGAATTAAACCAAAAGCTAGGATTTTATAAATTTGGTTATGAAACTTTAAACAATACAAACATAATAAATTATCTAAATGGAGATTTATTAAAAAATAGTTCAATCGAAAAAGGACTGACTTTCTCAGATCAAGGATTAAACCTTATAAACGAGATAAAAAAATTTAATTATGAAAAGATATACAAAAACGAAAAAATTGAATTAGGAGAGGAATATTTTAGAATTGTTATTAACACAATATATAATATATTAAAAGAAGTGTATGATAACAAAATAGATAAGATTATAGAAAATCCAAAATCAAAATTGTATAAGGAAGTAGTAGAAGAATTTGCTTATTGGTTACAAGATTTTTGCTTTGAATATGACGGTTTGGACAATTCGAGCAGGAAGCTTAAGAACAATAAATTATACGATTTGAATAAAAAAGAAGACTACATGCAAGCAATAATAGAGTACATATCGGGAATGACAGACAACAAAGTAATAAACACATATAATAAATTAATTAGTTTTTAGGAGGCAAAATGATAGCATTAGTTACAGGAGCATCTTCTGGAATAGGAAGAGACATAGCAAGAGAACTTGCTAAAAGAAAATATGATATAATAGCTGTTGCAAGAGGCAGAGAAGCACTAGAAAATTTAAAAGCAGAACTTGAAAAAGATTATCAAGTAAAAGTAGACGTTAGAGAACAAGACTTAACTGATAGAGAAGGATGCAAGAAATTGCATCAAAACGTCAAGGAAAAATATGGAACAATAGATGTATTGGTAAATGATGCAGGATTTGGAACTTGTGGAAAATTTACAGAAACTGATTTAGAAAAAGAAATAAAAATGATAGACACAAATGTAGTGGCTCTTCATATATTAACAAAATTATTTTTACAGGACATGGTAAAAGAAGACAAAGGTCATATACTAAATGTTGCTTCAATAGCTGGATTTATGCCAGGGCCACTTATGGCAACATATTATTCCACAAAATCGTATGTAGTAAGATTAACACAAAGCATAAGACACGAATTATTTAAGCAAAAATCCAAAGTGAAAATAAGTGCATTGTGTCCTGGACCTGTTGCAACAAATTTTAACAAAGTGGCAGATGTAAAGTTTAACTTAGCAGAAGCGGATAGCCAATATGTGGCAAAATATGCAGTGAGATTAATGTTTAGAAATAGAACACTAATTTTTCCAAATTTCTTTATATGGTTGGGACGAGTATTTGCAAAAATATTACCAGACCAAGTATCGGCATTTTTCTGCTATTATGCACAAAGACGAAAAATTCAATAAAATAAAATCATGGATTTTCGATTAATCCATGATTTTTTTCTAAATGGAGTAGGCTGTACTCCGTTATTTTTTGCTTTTTGAGAATTAAGCAACTACGCCTTTTATATTAATGCAAATCGCTTGTAACTTTTTGAAGAGTAACTCTTACAATCGTACCTTCTTCAACAGAAGAATCAACTGCCAAATCTTGAGAAACAACAGTGCCACTACCGGTTGCTTGAATGTTTAAGTTTCTATTCTTTAAAGCAGAAGTTGCTTGTGTTAAACTCTTTCCTTTTAAATCAGGAACAGTAGTTGAAACAGAAGAGTTGTGCTCTGCTGTGTAAATTCTTACAACTCCATTTGGAGATATAGAAGTTCCGGCTTTTGGAGTTTGTGAAGTTACAATTTCACTTGAAGAAGCAGAAGTTAAACAGGTAATTCCTAAATCTTTTAATAACTGTTTTGCTTCATCAACTGTTTTGTTTCTTAAATCTGGAATCTTAATTCCAGTAGATTCAGAAGAAGTATCATTAGAAGGAATACCTAAATAAGGTAAAACTTCGCTTAAAACTTGAGAAACGACTGGTGCTGAAATCTCTCCACCAAAGTGAGATCTTCCTTGAGGTCCATATAACGACATTAGTGCAACAACTTTTGTGTTTTCAACAGGAGCTATTGCCAAGAAAGAAGCAACATATCCATCCTCTGGATGATTAGGATTTGGCTCTGATGTACCTGTTTTTCCACCAATGCTATATCCTTTTACAGCACCTGATTGACCACCACCGTCAGTAACAACGGATTGCATCATGCTACGAACTCTAGCAGCAGTTTCAGGAGATAGTACTTGTCTTACTTCTTCAACATCTGTGGTTGTAACAACGCCAGTATCTGGATTTTCTACCTTTGTGATAAGTCTAGGTTTTACCAAAACCCCGTCATTAGCTATTGCACATGCAGCTGTAATCATTTGAAGAGGTGTTATTGTGAATCTTTGGCCAAAAGACATTGTCGCAAGTTCAACTGGGCCAACAGAATCTATTGGATGGAATTGACTTGAAGATTCACCAGCAGTTTGAATTCCTGTTTTGTTAAATAAACCAAAAGCTCCAAAATATTTATATAAAGTTTTGACTCCAATACGTTGACCTAACTGAATAAGAGCTGGGTTGCAAGAATTTTCTAGTGCATTTCTTAAAGATTGTGAGCCATGGCCAGATCTTCTAGCACACTCTATATTCTTATCAGCAACAGTCATGACTCCAGAACAATAAAAATCGCCCGCAATGTCAGTTTCCGTAATGTTTTCTTCTAATGCGATAGAAGCCATAAGAACCTTAAAAATAGAACCTGGTTCAAAAGTCTCATTAACCACTTTATTACTATACATCTTGTATAAACTATTACTTTTTTCCTCACTAGTCAAATTATCCCAATTTTTAGATAAAGACTCATTTGGTTCAAATGGAGTATTCAAATTATAATCTGGGTAAGTAGCCATTGCTAAAATATCGCCAGTTGAAGGATCCATTAAAACCATAGAACCACCATTCTTACAATTATTCTCATCAACAGCTTGCTTCAAATACTTTTCGACAATAGCTTGAATATTAGCATCAATAGATAAAGTAATATTACTTCCATTTTCAGGAGCTATATATTGTTTGTCACTATCTGGGATTGCTTCTTGAGTAACATCTGTTGCAGTAACAAGCTTTCCAGGAGTACCAGTTAATTGAGAATCTAAATTGTACTCAATTCCAGACAATCCGTTATTGTCACTTCCACAGAATCCTATTAAATTAGAAGCAAGATTGTTGTAAGGGTAAGACCTTTTAGTATCTTTGTCTATATTAATTCCAGCATAGCAATCGTTATCCTTCATCCACTGTTTCAATTCTTCTACTTTATTCAAATCAACTTTTTTTACGATTGTCTCAACAGAATTTGTACTTGTAACTTTGACTAAAACATCATTATAATCCAATTCGAATATTTGAGCCAAAGCAGTGGCAACTTTCTCTTTTAAAGCATTTGTTTCTTCTTGCTTGTTTTTTACAACAATAAGGGCAGGATTGACACTAATTGTATCCACCTCTGTACTTACGGCAAGAGCCTTTCCAGTAGAATCGTAAATTGTTCCTCTCTTTGGACTAATAACTTTATTTGCGGTTGACTGCTTGTACGCTTTTTCTTTTAAAGAAGCACTGTCAACAAACTGCAAAATAAACAGTCGAGATATTAATAAAATAATAAAAAAAGCAAAAATTACAACAAACCACTTTAGATGTTTCCCTTTATTTTCTATTTGAACATTTTTCTTATTTTTGTAATTCATAAATCCTCCTAAGATATTAATAAAAATATTGTATATTAATATGAAAGAAAAATCAATATTTTGTAAATTTTAAAGCAAAATTGTAACACAATTGAAATATATCTAAGCAAATTCAAAAAACCGTAAAAAATATTGGAAAATTTATTTACTTTAAAATCCCATTATGCTATAATTCAAATGTAAAAGACTGTAAAAATAAGGAAGGTAAATATAATGAATCAAATTCTTATGACAGAAGATAATAATCGCAATTATAAAGCAAAAAAACCAAAGGTACATTCAAATAAACCTATTGGAACTTCTAGCATTGTAAAAGTATTTGCTATATTAATTCTTATATTTGGACTAGCTTTAGTTGGAAATACTGTATATGCCATGATGCAAAGTGCGAAAGAAGCTCAGCTAAACAAAGAACCAGAAGTTACAACTCAAAGAAGTGGAAATGAAGTAACAATAATTGCAAAATGTGAATCTGGAATAAGAACCATGGTATATTCGTGGAACGACTCAACAGAAAAAGTAATATTTGGTAGAAACAATACAGAATTAAAACAAACAATAAATATACCAACCGGAGAAAGCAGACTTAATATAACAATAATAAACTCAAAAGGAAAACAATCAAAGTTTGTTAAAAACTATATACAAGAAGCAAAAGATGTTACAGAACCTGTGATAAAGATTGATTCAGTAAATGCAGACATAAAAATAACAATAACCGATGACACTGCACTAGACTATGTTGTATATAAATATGGCGATAACGATGAAGTAAAAATTACAGCAAATCCAGATAACCCAACATTAATAGAAAGAACAATACAAGCAAGACCAGGACAACATACTTTAAAAATAGAAGCAGTAGATAAAGCACAAAATTATGCAACAAAAGAACAAGAAGTAAAAGGTGTAAATAAACCAGTTATAGAAGTAACACCAGATCCAAATGATCCTTCATACATAATTATAAAAGCAACAGATGAAGAAGGACTTAGAATGATTTCATACTACATTAATCAACAAGAATACAAAACAGATCCTAATACATCACTAAACACAAAAACTTTTGAATGGAGACAAAAAGTAGAAAAAGGACAATCAAATGTAACTGTACATGCATACAGCGTAAATGAGCAAGTTACAGAGTTTAAAGGAATTTACAACTACTAATACAAGGAGGAAACCAATGCAAAATATCTATCTCATTGATGATGATGAAAATTTAAAAAAGAAATTAATGGAAGATTTTTCGAGCTCAAAAGATTTTAAGTTCAAACAAATAAGAACAGAAAATATAGATGTAGCATTAAAAGATATTCCAGCATTAATAATAATAAATGAGGACACAATAAAAGAAGACGCAGCAATCGTATGTAGAAAAATCAGAAATAATGATGATAATTCTATAACACCAGTAATAGTAATAACAGCAAACATAGATAGAGACCACAGAATTGAAGTTTTAAGAGAAGCAGCAACATATTTTATAAAAAAACCGATAGATTTTGAATACTTGTTCTATACGATAAAAAACATAATAGATTTATTACACATAAATAGAAAAGTAAGTCCATTAACAAATCTACCAGGAAATGTTCAAATACAAGCAGAAATGAAAAGAAGATTGTTGAAAAAAGAGTTTTTTGTAATGTTATATATAGATTTGGACAACTTCAAAGCGTACAACGATACATATGGCTTTGCACAAGGAGATGAACTTATAAAATTCACAGCAAGAACAATAACAAACAATGTGCATTCAAAAGAAGAAGACAACAATTTTGTAGGACACATCGGTGGAGACGATTTTATAGCAATAGTAGAAGATGAGGACTACGAAAAAATTTGCCAAAATATAATAATAACATTTGATAAAAATGTGAAAAAGTATTATAGTAAAGAAGATATAGAAAGAGGATTTGTAGAAGTACCAAATAGAAAAGGAATACTAGAAGAATTTCCGTTAACTTCAATATCAATCGGAGCAGTAGAAGTAGATTCAGACAGATTCCATAATACACTAGAAATTGGAGAAGCAGGAGCACAAGTAAAACACTTATCAAAAACAATTCCAGGAAGTACATATGTAGTAGACAGAAGAAAAAAATCAATATAGAAAATTTTGTTATTGACTTTAATTGTATAATTTATTAAAATTAAAATAACTATGATAGTAAAAGGATGGAGAGATATGGAAAGATTTAGAAAATTGAAAAAAGCAGTACTAAGTTTAGTATTGACCATTAGCACAATGGCAACTTTTGGAATGTTTAATTTTGTAAAAGCTGCTAACGATTTGACAGTGCCTGCATATTTAGGAATAGAACTATATCGTAGCTCTGGTTATGGATATAAACAAGGAGACCTACCAATCTACAAAATAGCAACATATAAATCAACAGACACAACAAATAAAATACCAGATAAAAGCAGAACAATATACTGTATAAAAGGTGGAATTGGATTTGGATCAGATGATGCAGAAACAGGATATCAAGAAAAAATAGTAACATATACTAAAAAATATGATTTAAAAAATCTAAGTGCAATACCAAGCCCATATAAAGATGTTTTACCAACAGGAGAAAATTACAATAAGTTGATGTGGGTATTAGATCATTTATATATAATGCCAGAAAATACTCAAGAAGACAGCACACAAGCAAGAACAGCATTCTTAAATGGAGCAATACCTGACGAATTATATGATACAATGATAGATGACGACATAGACGCAATTCAACAATTAGCAGTTTGGAATTTCACAAACCCTGATGCTAACGATAGATTCCATATCGAAAGTGCTGGATTAAAAATAGCAAAAGAAGGAGAAGCTTTTGACTCATTATTCAATATAGATAGAGATAGATTTAATGCAACAAAAGCACTATTATCATATTATGTAAAAAATGCAGATGCAAACTATTCAAGTCCAGTAATTGCATCAGACGCAAAACCTATAACAATACAAGACAACTCAGATGGAAAAATTCAAACAATAGGAGACAATTATGTTGCAGGACCATACATTATAAACAAACAACTAGACATAGATTATGATGTAACAGCAACATATAATGATGGAACAATAACACCAACAATAGGAATAAAAAATTCAAACGGAAATATTGAAGCAACAAACAAAACAATAAAAGAACTAGAAGGACAAGAATTCTATTTAATGGTGCCAACAAGTTCAAACATAACACAATTAAAAATGCAAATTAATGGTTCTTACAAAGTAAGAAAAGCATGGTATCTATCAGCAGAGAATCCAGAAGTAGAACAACCAGTAGTTTTAGTAAATGAAGACACTCAATACTTTGAAGATGTAGTTGCTGCAAGATTAGAGGAAAAGAAAACATTTGACCTAAGCTTAAGAAAATTCATAACAGAAATAAATGGACAAAAAATCGAAGAATTAGGATTAACAAGTAGAGTTCCAAATGTAGAAGGATTAGAAGAACTAAAAAATGGAACAGCTAATACAGCAATATATAAACAACTAAAAACACCTGTAAAAGTAGACATTGGAGACATTGTAACATATACAATAAGAGTCTATAACGAAGGAGAACTTGCTGGATATGCAACAGAAATTACAGACTACTTACCAGACCAACTAGAATATATTTTAGATGATGAAATAAATCTAAAATACGGATGGAAATATGATACTGAAAATACACATAGACTAAAAACAAATTATTTATCAAATGCAGATGGAACAACAAGTGAAACACCAGAAGAAAATAAATTAGCAGCATTTGATGGAACAAAATTGGATTATAAAGATGTACAAATCAGATGTAAAGTAGTATCAACAGCAAATATGCCAAAGAAAATAACAAACATTGCAGAAATAACAGGATGCAAAGATGAAGAAGGAAATGTAATAACAAGCCCAACTACAGGCGAAAGAGATTCAAGTGTAAAAAATGTTCAAATTCCAGCAGATTTACCAAGCTATAAAGACCAAGAAATAAATAGACAAGATCCAACAGATCCAGACTATATACCAGGACAAGAAGATGATGATGACTTTGAAAAATTACTATTAAAAGAATTCGACTTATCTTTAAAGAAATTTATAACAAAAGTAAATGACACAGAAATAACAAATAGAGCACCACAAGTAGATGTAACACCATTAAAAGGAACAGGAACAACAGCAAAATACACATATCAAATCAGCCCAGAAAAGAATCCAGTAGTTGTAGAAAATTCTGATATAATTGAATACACTATAAGAATATACAATGAAGGCGAAGCAAATGGATATGCTGAAATAGTAAGAGATGATATACCAGCAGGATTAGAGTTCTTACCAGAAAACGCTACAAACATAGAATACAGATGGAAAATGTATGATGCAGATGGAAACGAAACAACAGATGCAAGCAAAGCAACAACAATAACAACAGATTATCTATCAAAAGCTCAAGAAGATGCAACTGGTAGAAACAACTTATTAAAAGCATTTGAAATGACAAAAACAACATTAGATTACAGAGATGTAAAAGTTGCATTTAAAGTAATAGAACCAAATTCATCAAAAAATACAATAGTAAATCATGCACAAATAGCTGAAGATACAGGAGATGACAGAGATTCAACACCTGACGTTTGGAACGAAGGGGAAGATGACCAAGACATCGAAAAAATAAAATTAAAAGAATTTGACTTAAGTTTGAAAAAGTTCATTACAAAAGTTGATGATACAGATATAACAAATAGAGCACCACAAGTAGATGTAACACCTTTAAAACAAGGACAAAATACAGCAACATACACATACAGAATTAATCCAGAAAAAGACCCAGTAGTTGTAGAAAATGGAGACATAGTAGAATATACAATTAGAGTGTACAACGAAGGAGAAACAAAAGGATATGCAGAACTAGTAAGAGATGACATTCCAGAAGGATTGAAATTCTTACCAGAAAATGCAACAAATATAGAATATAGATGGAAAATGCATGATGCAAATGGAAATGAAACAACAGATGCAAATCAAGCAACAACAATAACAACAGATTATCTATCAAAAGCTCAAGAAGATGAGACTGGAAGAGACAATCTATTAAAAGGATTTGACTCAGCAACAATGACTACACTAGATTACAAAGATGTAAAAGTAGCATTTGAAGTAACAGAACCAAACTCGTCTAAAAACGTAATAATAAATCATGCACAAATAGCAGAAGATTCTGGAGATGACAGAGATTCAACACCTGACGTTTGGAACGAAGGGGAAGATGATCAAGATATTGAACAAATAAGATTAAAAGATTTTGACTTAGCTTTAAGAAAATTTGTTACAAAAATAAACAGCAAAGAAATAACAGATAGAATTCCACAAGTTGACCTAAGTACACTAAAGGGAAATGGCACAACAGCAACTTACAACCATTCAAAGAAACCATTAAGTGCATATTTAGGAGATGTAGTAGAATATACAATAAGAGTATATAACGAAGGCGATAGTGAAGGATATGCAACAGAAATTACAGACTATTTACCAAAACAATTAGAATTTATAAAAGACAATCAAACAAACATAGCAAATAATTGGAAAATGTATGATGCAAATGGAAATGAGACACAAAATGTATCAGATGCTGTAACAATAAAATCAGACAAATTAAAAGACGAAAAAATACCAGCATTTGATGGAGACACATTATCATATAAAGAAGTAAAAGTAGTATGTAAAGTAGTGGCAACTGACAATATGCCAAAGAAAATAACAAACATCGCAGAAATAAGCAAGTGTGAAAACTCAAATAGAATAGAAGTAAAAGGTCATGCTTCAGGAGATGAAAGAGATTCAAATCCAAACCAAGTAACAGTACCAACTGGAACAGAACTAGAAAACTACAAAGATAGTGAAATAAACAAAGACTATGTACCAGGACAGGAAGACGATGACGACTTCGAAAAATTACTATTAGAAGAATTTGACCTATCATTGAGAAAATTCATAACAGCGGTTAACGATACACAAATCAAAGATAGAGAGCCAAAAGTTGATGTTACACCATTAAAAGATGGAAGCGGAACAACAGCTAAATATGAACATTCAAAAGAGCCAGTTCTAGTATCAAATGGCAACATAGTAGAATATACAATAAGAGTATACAATGAGGGAAGCGTTGCAGGATATGCACAAGAAGTAAAAGATGATATACCAGAAGGACTAGAATTTTTACCAGAAAATGAAACAAACACAAAATATAGATGGGTTATGTTAGACAAAGATGGAATGGAGACAACAAAAGTTGAAGAAGCACAATCAATAGTAACAGATTATCTATCAATAGAACAAGAAAAAACAGCTGGCGAAAACCTAATAAAAGCATTTGATTCAACTACAATGGACACATTAGATTACAAAGATGTAAAAGTAGCGTTCAAAGTAGTAGAACCAGCAACTTCTGACAGAATAGTAATAAACAAAGCTCAAATATCAAAAGAATGTGATGAAGACGAAAACGATGTAAAAGATAGAGATTCAACACCGGATGAATGGATTGAAGGAGAAGATGACCAAGACATCGAAAAAGTAAAAGTACAATACTTTGATTTATCATTAAGAAAATGGGTAACACAATCAATTGTAATAGAAGATGGACAAGAAAAAGTAACAGAAACAGGACATACAGCTGAAGATGACCCAGAAGCAGTAGCAAAAGTAGATTTGAAGAAGAGCAAAATAAACAATGTAATAGTAAAATTCAGATTTAAAATCAGAGTAAAAAATGAAGGTACAATCGCAGGATATGTAAAAGAAATAAAAGACTACATTCCAGATGGATTAAAATTCTTAGAAGAAGATAACCCACTATGGAAAAAAGTAGACGAAAAAACAATAACAACAGATCAATGCAAAGATGTACTATTAAAACCAGGAGACACAACAGAAGTAGAAGTATTGCTAACTTGGATAAATGGCGAAGACAACATGGGAGTAATGGACAACTGGGCAGAAATTAGCAAAGACTATAACGAATATGGAAGCCCTGATATAGATTCAACACCTGACAATAACAAGAAAGGCGAAGATGATATAGACGATGCACCAGTAATGGTAACAGTACAAACAGGAGAAGTAGCAAGATATACAGGAATAGCAATAGTAGTACTAACAATACTAACAACAGGAGTAGTTTTAATAAAAAAATATGTACTAAGATAAAATAAAAAATACGCTATTTATATTAGAAATAATATAAGTGGCGTATTTTGGCATATTTTGGAGATCTTAAAAAATTGACAAATTGGCCAAAATAATGTAAAATATATATGTTATAAAAATTTGGAAGGATAAAAATATGCCAATAAATAAAATGAATTTAGATAAATTAGTATCTAGAACAAAAATATATTTAGTAGTAATAGCAATAATATTAATTGTTCTAAGTATTATAGAACCAAGAGCTATAATACCATCAATAATACTATATATATTGGTTGTTATATATACGATTTGGTCAAATAAAAAAAGAAAAGCAGAAATATCAGAACACATTAATGAATTAACATTAAATGTGGACAAAGCGGCTCAAAGTACAATAATAAACTCGCCATTTCCATTAATCATAATGAAAACAAATGGAGAAATAGTATGGAAGAGTAGCAACTTCGTAAAAGAATTCGCAAATGTAGATATCGGAACATTTTTAAACGATATAATAAAAGAACTAAAAATCAAAATAGAAAAAGGCGAAAAAGTTGAAGAAACCTCTATTTGCGAGAGAATGAAAATAGGAAATAAAACTTATAAAATAATAGGAGAATACACAAAAATAAAAGATAAAGAACATAAAAATTCAAAAGAATATATGTCAACAATATATTTCCTAGATGAAACAAACTATGTGGACTTATTACAAAAATACAACGACATACAAGCTTGTGTTGGAATAATTGTAATAGACAACTACGAAGAATTAATGCAAAGAGCGACAGAAGAAGAAAAATTAAAACTTACTTCTGGAATAGAGAAAAAGATATATGCTTGGATAAATAAATACAATGGATTAGCTATAAAATCAGAAAGAGATACTTATGTATGTATATTTAGTCAATCTGAAATGGAAAAAATGAGAGAAGAAAAATTTGAAATTTTAGATGAAATAAAAGAGATAAAAACTGATGAAAATATCCAATCAACATTAAGCATAGCAATATCAGAAGAGGGCGACAATAATCTAGAAAAATACCAATCAGTAAAAGCAGTTGTTGATATAGCACTTGGAAGAGGTGGAGACCAAGCAATAATAAAACAAAATGGAAAATATTATTTCTTTGGTGGAAGAACACAAGAAGTAGAAAAAAGGACAAGAGTAAAAGCAAGAATTGTTTCACAAGCGTTAGAAGAAATAATGAATGGAGCAAGCAATATAATCATAATGGGACACGCAAATAGCGATATTGACGCAATGGGTGCAAGTTTAGGATTATATAGAATAGCAAAAAACATTGGTAAAGAAGTTTATATAGTTAATGAAACAAATGGAACGAGTTTAGAAAACTTTATGAACGAAATAAAAGAAATAGATGAGTACAAAAACATTATAGTAGATAGAAGCACAGCAAGCAACAAAATAAATCAAGAATCTTTACTAATAGTTGTAGATACAGACAAAAAGAATTATGTGGAAGCACCAGAATTACTTACAAAAACAGATAAAATTGCAGTAATTGATCATCATAGAAGAGGAACAGATTATATAGAAAATGCAATATTAACATTCCACGAAGTATATGCATCATCAACTTGTGAGCTTGTAACAGAACTTGTTGAGTATGCAGAAAAAACAATTAAGCTAGAGAAGATAGAAGTAGAAGCTCTATATGCTGGTATAATGATGGATACTAAAAACTTCACATTTAAAACAGGTGTTAGAACATTTGAAGCAGCAGCCTTTTTAAGAAAATGTGGTGTAGACATTATAAGAGTAAAAAAATGGTTCCAAAGTAATTTAGAAACATATAACAAAATATCAGAGATAGTAGCAAAAGCAGAAATCATGGATGAGACAATAGCAATATCTGTATATGACAAAGAAGATACTGATGCAAATATCACATGTGCAAAAGCAGCAGACGAACTACTAACAATTAGCAATATTACAGCATCATTTGTAATAGGAAAATTAGGAGAAAAAGTTTGCATTAGTGGTAGATCAATAGGAGATATAAATGTTCAACTAATACTAGAAAAACTAGGTGGTGGAGGACATATAACTGTTGCAGGAGCTCAGTTAGAAGGAATGACACTAGAAGAAGTAAAACAAGAATTAATCAATAGAATTAATGAATATTTTACAGAAGTATCATAAAAACAAAAGACATATCAAGAAAAGATATGTCTTTTATAAACTTTTTTAGCAAAATGTGCAATAAATGTGTACAAATGCCCAATAAAATAGTAAAATAGTGATATAAAAATAAGGAGGAAATAGATATGAAGGTTATTTTATTAAATGATATAAAAGGTGTTGGTAAAAAAGACCAAATAATAGAAGCAAGTGATGGATATGCAAGAAATTACTTATTTCCTAAAAAATTAGCATTAGAAGCAAACAACGAAAATATGAGCAAACTAAAAGCAAGACAAGATTCAAACCAATTTAAAAAAGATGTTCAAAAGAAAGAAGCAGAAGCTTTAGCAACAAAACTAAAAGGAATAATGCTTAAAATAAAAGTAAAAGCTGGAGAAAATGGAAAAATCTTTGGAGGAGTAACCAGCAAAGAAATTTCTGATGGATTAAAAAAAGACTATCAAATAGATATAGATAAAAAGAAAATAAACTTAAATGAAACAGTAAAAACACTAGGAACAATTACTGTTGATATAAAATTATATGAAGGTGTAACAGGAAAATTAAAGGTTGATATAATAGCAGAATAATTATATCAAAGGAGGAAAAGAATGGAACTAGGCAAAGTACCACCACACGATATAGAAGCAGAGCAAGCTGTAATAGGAAGTATGTTAACAGACCAAGAAGCTGTGTATGCTGCAATAGAAAGATTAAAGCCAGAAGATTTTTATAGAGAAGACAATAAGCAAATATATACAGCAATATTAAACATATATAACAAGGCGGAGCCAATAGACATCATCACTTTAAAAGCAGAGCTTTCTTCAATGGGAAAACTAGATGCGGTTGGAGGATTAGAATATATAGTAGAACTTCCAGAAAAAGTGCCAACAACAGCCAATGTGGATAGATATATAAAAATAGTAGAAGAAAAATCATTATTAAGAAATCTAATTAGAGCAGCAAACGAGATTTTAAGCAGTGGTTATGCACAAGAAGATGATGTAGAAAACATAGTTGACCACGCAGAGAAAAAAATATTTGATGTAATGCAAAAAAAGAGCCAAAAAGGATATACTACTATTAAAGATGTATTAGTAGAATCTTTTACAAAGCTAGAAGAACTATATAACCAAAAAGAACATATAACAGGTGTTCCAACGGGTTTTGCAGAGTTAGATAAGAAAACAGCTGGACTTCACGGTTCAGAATTAATACTAATTGCCGCAAGACCTGCAATGGGAAAATCAGCATTTGCATTAAATATAGGTTCATATGCAGCAACAAGAGCTAATGTGCCAGTAGCAATATTCAGCTTGGAAATGTCAAAAGAGCAGGTTGGAAACAGAATTCTATGTAGTGAAGCATTAGTAGATAGCAACAATGTAAGAACAGGAGAGCTAACTGATGAGGAACTAGGAAAGCTAGCAGAAACATCTGGAGAGCTATCACAAGCTCCCATCTATATAGATGATACACCAGGTATATCTGTAATGGAGATTCGTGCAAAATGTAGGAAACTAAAACTAGAAAAGAACATTGGACTAGTAATAATAGACTACTTACAACTAATCCAAGGAAGTGGAAAGACTTCAAGCAGAGAGCAAGAAATAGCAGAAATAAGTAGATCATTAAAAATACTTGCAAAAGAAATAGAAGTTCCAGTAATAGCTTTATCACAGCTATCAAGAGCGGTTGAAGCAAGACCTGACCATAGACCAATGCTTTCTGACTTGCGTGAATCTGGTTCTATTGAGCAAGATGCCGACATTGTTATGTTCTTATATAGAGATGACTATTATAATGAAGACTCAGAAAAGAAGAATATAGCAGAAGTTATAATTGCAAAACAAAGAGCTGGTTCAACAGGAACAGTAGATCTTGCTTGGCTTGGAAAATATACTAAATTTGCAAATTTAGAAAAATATAGAACATAAAGAAAGGCAAATTTTATGGCAGAAAGACAAATTGAAATAAGAGAAAAAATATTAAACACAATAAAAAAATATAATTTAATAAGCCCAAATGATACAGTACTGGTTGCTGTATCAGGAGGGCCTGATTCAATGTGCCTTATCGACAATTTATTAGCTTTAAAAAATGAGCTAAAAATAAAAGAAATAGCAGTAGTCCACCTAAACCATATGATAAGACAAGAAGCAAAAGCAGAAACAGAATATGTGCAAGAGTATTGCAAAAAAAATGAAATAAGATGCTTTGTAAAATATTTAGATGTAGTGAAAATTGCTGAAGAAGAAAAGATTGGCACAGAAGAAGCAGGAAGAAAAGAAAGATATAAGTTTTTTGATCAAGTGGCTCAAGAAATAAATGCAAATAAAATAGCGATAGCTCATAATCTAAATGACAATGCTGAAACAGTACTAATGCATTTGTTAAGAGGAAGCGGAATTACTGGATTATGTGGAATAAAACCTGATAGAGAAGGAAAATACATAAGACCAATAATAAAATGTGAAAGAGCAGAAATAGAACAATATTGCAAAGATCAAAAACTAGATGAAAAATATGACAAAACAAACTTGGACAACAAATATACAAGAAATAGAATTAGAAATGAGTTAATTCCTTACATAAAAAAAGAATTTAATCCTAATATTGTAGAAACATTAGACAGATTATCAGATTTGATCACAGATGAAGAACAATATATGGAAAAAGTAACATTAGAAAAATACAATGAAATTGTGCTAGAGGAAGAAAATGATAAAATAACAATAGGCCTTAAAAAATTTAATTTATTAGATTCTATAATAAAAGCAAGAATAATAATGTATACTATAAAAAGAATATTTAGAACAACAAAAGGAATAGAGAAAAAACACATAGAGGATATTATAAAATTATGTGGAAATAATATAGGAAACAAATACTTAACACCAAATAAAAATTTGAAGATATCAATACAAAACAGAAAGGTTTATTTTGAGAAAGTGTAAAATATACTTTCCGTAGTAATTAACAAAAAATGTTAAAATTTTGTAACATAAACTTTTACTTAAAGTATTGAAATAATCGTTTTTATGTGATATATTGCAATAGATTAAACAAAAATAAAAGACTGAAACAAAAGATTTCAGCAAAGAGGAGGAACACAATTTTGAAAAACAGTTTAAAAACATTGGCTGTATGGCTAATAATCGGAATAATAATCATAGTATCAATCTCAACAATAGTAGAAAATGCAAACAGCAAATTAACATACTCAGAATTAGTAGCAAAAATAGAAGCTGGTCAAGTAGATAAAATAGAGTTAGAAGCAGGTGGAGGATCAGCCATAGTTAAATTGAAAAACGATAATGGCGAAAAAAAGGTAAATATTCCAAGTGTTGATAATCTAATGGAAAATTTACAAGACCACATGAAAAATGGCCAAGTAGCTGTAACAGAAAAATCAGAATCAGTATGGGCATTAGTATTAACATTCTTAACACCAATAGGAATACTTTTAATATTTATAATATTCTGGATATTCATGATGGGAACAGCAAATGGCCAAGGTGGCAACAAAACAATGACATTTGGCAAAAGCAAAGCTAGAATGTTAAACCCAACAGATAAAAACAGAGTAATGTTTGATGATGTTGCAGGTGTTGATGAAGAAAAAGAAGAATTAGAAGAAATAGTTGAATTCTTAAAACATCCAGCAAAATTCACAGAAATGGGTGCGCATATACCAAAGGGTGTTCTACTTGTAGGACAACCGGGAACTGGTAAAACACTTCTTGCAAAAGCAGTAGCAGGAGAAGCAGGAGTACCATTCTTTATTATAAGTGGTTCAGACTTCGTAGAAATGTTTGTTGGTGTTGGTGCATCAAGAGTTAGAGATTTATTTGAAGAAGCAAAAAGAAAAGCTCCTTGTATAATATTTATAGATGAGATAGATGCAGTTGGACGTCAAAGAGGCGCAGGTCTTGGAGGCGGACACGATGAAAGAGAGCAAACATTAAATCAATTACTAGTAGAAATGGATGGATTCGCAGCAAATGAAGGTGTTATAGTTCTAGCTGCAACAAACAGACCAGACGTATTAGATAAAGCTTTACTAAGACCAGGAAGATTTGATAGACAAATAGTAGTATCACTTCCAGATGTTAGAGCAAGAGAGCAAATACTAGAAGTTCATAGCAGAAAAAAGAAATTAGCAGAAGATGTAGACTTAAAGATAATAGCAAAAAATACAGCAGGATTCTCTGGAGCTGATTTGGAAAATGTATTAAACGAAGCAGCATTACTTGCAGCAAGAAGAAACTTAAAAGAAATCAGAGAAAGAGAAATAGAAGATGCAATGGTAAAAGTAACAATGGGACCAGAAAAAACAACAAGAGTTAGAAGCGAAAAAGAGAAGAAACTAGTTGCATATCACGAAGCAGGTCACGCTGTAGTAAGCAGATTTTTACCAACACAAGATGCAGTACATGAAATATCAATAGTACCAAGAGGAATGGCTGGAGGATACACAATGTATCAACCAACAGAGGACAAATCATTTATGTCTAAAACAGAAATGATAGAGCAAATAATTTCACTACTTGGTGGTAGAGCATCAGAAGATTTAATGTTAGATGATATATCAACAGGCGCAAGCAATGATATAGAAAGAGCTACAAAAATAGCAAATGCAATGGTTACAAAATATGGTATGAGCAAGAGATTAGGAACAATGACACTTGGATCAGACCAACAAGAAGTATTCTTAGGCAGAGATTTTGCACAAGAGAAAACTTATTCAGAAGAAACAGCTGGAATTATAGATGAAGAAATGAAGAGAATAATAGACAGTTGCTACGCAAAAGCAATAGAAATATTAAAAGCAAATGAAGATAAATTACATGCAGTAGCAGGAGTATTATTAGAAAAAGAAAAGATAACAGGAGAAGAATTCGAAAACATCTTTACACAGCAATAAAAAACAAAAGGAAGGTAGTAAGATTGGAAGCAGTTGCAGTTATTGTAATATTAGTAATAGTCATAATTTCATTAATTGCATTTGCTGTAATGCAGTTGAAAATGGCAGGAATAGAAATAAAAGACTTTTATTCATTTGTAAAAGCAAATGAAAACTTAGACAAACTTTATGTGTTCTCAAAAAAATACAATAGAATGTCGCCACAAGAAAAAGTAATATTTCTATCAGAAGCAGAAAAAGTATCAGATGCCTTCTCAAAAATTCCATCAATGGTTTGGGAAGATGAATATTCAAAATACAGAGATGTAATGGATATATACAGAGACATAAAAATAGACAGATGGAAAGAAGCAAGCAGAAAATAAAGTTATACTGAACTCAAATAATTGGGTTCAGTATTTTTTATTAATAAAATCAGCCGAGTCGAATAAACATAGATTAGGTGATTGAAATGAAAAAAACAAATATAAGAAAGCTAAAACAAAAAGAACTAAAAAGCAGAAAAGATAGTCGTCTTAATAAAATGCTTCTTAGAAAAAGAAAGCAAAAAAAGCATAAAGCAGAAAGAAAACTATTAAAGCAAAACAAAATAAATAGAAGTCAAATGAACAAAAAAGGGGAAGTATCAAGGAAAAGAAGAATGAGATTTGCACTTATTTGTTCAACAATAATATTTTTAGGCTTAGCAACAAGAGTTGGATATATACAATTTTTCGAGGGCGAAAAGTTACAGCAAATGGCTTATTTACAGCAAACACTTAATAGAAACATAAATCCTAAAAGAGGAACTATTTATGACTCGAGCGGAAAGGTGGCATTGGCAACAAGCAGCAGTGTTGAAACAATAACAGTCAATCCTGTAAACATTCCAAGTAATGAAAAAGAAAAAGTAGCAACAGAATTGACACAACTATTTAATCTGAAATATGAAGACGTACTAAAAAAAGTGAGCAAAAAAACAGCAATAGAAACCATTGCAAAAAAAGTTGATAAAAATCAGACGAAAGAACTCAGACTGTGGATGGAGACAAACAATATAACTTCAGGAATAAACATAGATGAAGACACAAAAAGATTTTACCCATATAACAACTTAGCTTCGCAAATAATAGGATTTTGTGGTAGCGATAATCAGGGGTTAGCAGGAATAGAAGCAAAATATGATAACGAACTAAAAGGAGAAAAAGGAAAAATCTTAAAAATGACAGATGCAAAAGGAATTGATATAACAGATACATCAGAGGCTTATGAGCCGGCAAAACAAGGAAACGATTTAGTCCTAAGCATAGATGCAACAATACAGGGAATAGCAGAAAAGTATCTAAAAGAAGCATGTATTGACAATGTGTGCACAGATGGTGGAAACATATTGCTAATGAATCCTCAAAATGGAGACATTCTAGCAATAGCCAGTTATCCAGATTTCAATTTAAATGATCCATACACAATAAACAATGAAGAATTAAAAGCAAATTGGTCTAACATGACAGCAACAGAAAGGTCAAATGCACTACAAGCAATGTGGAGAAACAAGGCAATATCAGATACTTATGAGCCAGGTTCGACATTCAAATTAGTAACAGCATCAACAGCTTTAGAAGAAGGCATAGTAGCCTCAACTGACAAAGAAGGCGAATTTTGCTGTACTGGTTATATAGAAGTAGCAGGAGTTAAAATGAAATGTTGGAGATATTATAGACCACATGGACCAGAAAGTTTAAGGCAAGCATTAATGAACTCATGCAATCCTGTATTTATAGGGTTAGGAGGAAGGATAGGAGTTACAAAATACTATGAATACTTAAGAAAATATGGATTCTTAGGTAGAACAGGAATAGATCTACCAGGAGAAGCGGGAAGCATTTTTTTAAAAGAATCGAAAGTAGGACCAGTTGAGTTAGGAACAATAGCATTTGGTCAAAGATTTGAAGTGACACCAATACAAATGATAACAATGGTTTCAACAATAGCAAATGGCGGAATTTACACACAACCTAGAATCGTGAAACAAATAATAAACAGTCAAACTGGAGAAGTAAAAAACATAGAAACAGTAAAAAAAGATAGAGTGATATCAGAAGACACTGCCAAAAAAATGTTAAGTATGATGGAAAGCGTTGTCGCAGAAGGAACGGGAAAAAATGCTCAGGTAAAAGGATATGCAATAGGTGGAAAAACAGGAACATCAGAAGATGGAGTAAACACAGGAAAATACGTAACGTCTTTTATAGGAGTTGCGCCAATATCAAATCCAGAAGTTGCAATCCTAATAACATTATACAATCCAACAGGAGAAGGTGGTCACCAAGGAGGTGGTGTTGCAGCACCAATAGCTTCACAAGTCTTAGGAGAAGTTTTGCCATATTTAGAAATAAAAAAAGATAATCAAGATGAAGAGGAAAAAGGAGAAGCTGAAGTGCCAAACTTAATAGGATTAACAAGAAAAGAAGCCAAAAAAATGCTGGAAGAAGTAGGGCTACTAATAGAAACAAAAGAAAGCTTAAAAACAAATCTAGGAGAAGATGATGAAACAATAAAATCACAACTACCAAAAGCAGGAATAAAAATAAAACAAGGAAGCACGGTGTATGTAGACAAATAGAAAAAGATTGACATAATAGGGAAAAAGTTGTAAAATGGAAGTAGTTGACAATTAATATAAAAAAGAAAGGCCGATAAAATGGAAGAAATAAAAAATAAAATAATAACACTATCAGGAGAACCTGTAAGCGGAAAAGGAACAGTAGCAAAAGCATTAAAACAAAAATTAATACAAGAGGGCTATGAACCTGAAAAAATTCATATGAAATCAACAGGAGACGAATTTAGAAAATATTTTACATCAGTAGTTGAGTTAATTATAAACTTTGACAATCCAAAAAGGGAAGAAATAGCAAGACGTCCAGAAATAAAAGCTTTATTTGAGAATGCTGAAAATAGAAAAGTCATTTCAAAAACAATAGCAAGTTTAGCAGAGAAGAAAATTGATTTATCTCATTTTACAATAGAGGACGCGAACAACAGCCCTGAATTTGAAGATATTAGAAGTGTAATAGACCATACAATAGATGAAGCAATGAAAAAAGAAGGAATAGAAATAAATAGCGAAAGTCATCCAGATGAAGCATGGATAATAGATTCTAGACTTGCTTTTTCAAATGTTCAAGGCTCTTTTGACGTACGACTAACTGCTAACCCAAGAATTGCGGGAGAAAGATTGTTTAATGACAAGACCAGAGGAAAAGAGGATAGATACACTTCTCTAGAAGAAGCAATAAAAGAAAGAGAAGATAGAAGAACAGGAGAAATAAAAAGATATAAACAAGTATATGGAGTTGATATATCAGATGAAGAAAATTACAGTGTAGTTATAGACACTTCATATTCAAGTCCAGAGTCTATTGCAGACACTATTATTGAATGTTCGGACAGATTCCAAAAAGGCGAAGATTTTGCTAGAAATTGGGCAAGTCCAAAAGTATTTATTCCTAAACAAGATGAAATGGATACTCTTAGACCCGGAATGTTTGGTAAGGACATAGACGAGATGACACAACTAATTGAGGAAAATGGTTATTACCCAGACAGCCCAATAGAAACAGTAAGTGTAGATGGAATATTATATATAATAGAAGGACATCATAGAAATTTCGGAGCAGCTCGTGCTGGCAAAGAATTAATACCATATGAGATAATAGCAAAAGATGACGAAAAAAATCCAGAATTGTATGCGACTCCAAGAAAAATAGCAGAGTATGCTAATATGGCGCAATTATTTGGACATGAAGGATTGCTAGATAAACTAGAAAGAAAGACGTCAAATAATCCAAATGCAAGATTCTCATATGAAAAAATACACCCAGAATTAGTAGGAAGATTAACAGAAGAATACAAAAAAGAAATAGCAAAAAGAGAAGAAGAAAGATAATAAAAAAGATACTATTGCAATAAAAAATGCAATAGTATCTTTTTGCGCTATAAATATTTACAAAGATATTTTAATAATGATATAATACAACTAACGAAAGGGGGATGAAATGTGAAAAAAGGCACAAAAAAAGGATGGTTAATTGCGATTATAGTGATACTAATACTTATAGTAGCACAAAATTTCACAAACAAATCAAGTGATTCAAATAAACATATTACAAGTGGCAAAACATTTAGATTAATTTCTAGTTCGGAAAACGCAGACTTGGAGCAAACACTGCAAGTGTTTGCAAGAAAAAACAATATAAAACTAAGCATAGACTACGCTGGAACAATAGATATAATGGAAAAGCTAAACAGCAAAGAACAATATGACGCAGTTTGGACATCTAATTCTATTTGGTTATATATGTTGGACAAGTCGGTATCAGTAAAAAATTCAAAATCAACAAGCATTAATCCAGTAGTATTTGGAATAAAGAAATCTAAAGCAAAAGAACTAGGATTCATAGATAAAGAAGTTAGTACAAAAGATATTTTAACAGAAATACAAAACGGAAAATTAAAATTTAGTATGTCGTCTGCAACGCAAACAAACACTGGAGCAACAGCATATTTAGGATTTTTAGCTACACTTGCTGGAAATCCAGAAATACTAAAAGTAGAAGACCTAGATAATGCAGAACTAAGAGAAAATGTAAAAAACTTATTCTCAGGAGTAACAAGAACATCAGGAAGCGAAGAGTTTTTGGAAGAGATGTTTATAAAAGGAGATTATGAGGCAGTAGTAACATATGAAACCTCAATTATCAACATCAACAAAAAGTTAGAGGAACAAGGAAGAGAACCATTGTATATAATTTATGCAAAAGATGGTGTATCTATATCAGACTCACCACTAGCATATATTGACAATTCTGATAAAGATAAACTAGAAATATTTGAGAAATTACAATCTTACATTCTAAGCGAAGAAGGACAACAAGAATTATTAAAAACAGGTAGAAGAGTTTGGTATGGTGGAGTAAATCCAAATGCAGATAAAACAATATTCAATCCAAATTGGGGAATTGATACAACTAAATACTTGGTTCCTGTAAAATATCCAAGCACTGCAGTAATAAAAAAGGCATTAGCGTTATATCAATCTGAACTAAGAAAGCCAACACATACCGTATTTTGTTTAGACTATTCAGGAAGTATGTCAGGAGAGGGAGAGCAACAATTAGTATCTGCTATGAAATATATCTTAACAGAAGAAGAGGCATCTAAAAACATGCTTCAATTCTCTAGTAAAGACAAAATATCAGTTATAACATTTAATCAAGAAATAAAAAATAAATGGAACATAGAAAACGGTGTGCAAACACAAGAGCTAATTGAAAACATAGAAAATGAAGAACCAACAGGAATGACAAACATTTATCTAGCAACATCAGAAGCTCTAAACATTTTAAAAACAGAAGATATGGACAAATACAATCTTTCTATAATATTAATGACGGACGGATTGTCAAACAAAGGAAATTTTTATGATGTAAAAAAATTATACACAAACATTGGAAGAGATATTCCTGTATATAGTATAATGTTTGGAAGCGCATCTGCGAGTCAGTTAGACGATATAGCAAAACTAAGTAATGCAAAAGTATTTGATGGTAGAACTAACTTACTAGAAGCATTTAAAAAAGTTAGAAGCTACAATTAGAGGAGGAACAAAATTGAAAAAGGAATATATTTATTCTTGTTTATTAGGAGGAACATTTTTTGCAGTACCATATTTGGCATGCGGAATTGGTGCTTTGCCATCGGCTGCAATAGGAGTTGCTGCATATGGCGCTGGAATACTACTTTTTAGAGACAAAAAGAAAGTAGATATATCAGACAACTTTGAAGCAGAAGATAAACTAGCAATAAAGCAAGCAAAAGAATCAATAATAAAAATGCAAAATATCTCTAAACAATTAGAAAGTCCTCAGTTAGTTCAAAATGTAAAATCTATTTATATAACATCAAATAAAATTATAGAAACAGTAGAAAAGAAACCGGAAAAATTAAAAAAAGTACGAAACTTTTTAAACTACTATTTGCCGGTAACAATAAAAATACTAGAAAGATATGACGAGATAGAGAACCAAAAGCTAACAACAAAAGAAAGCAAAAAATTTATGTCGTCAGTCGAAAACATGATTGAAAAAATAAAAGATGCATTTGAAGAACAATTAAGCAACATCTATCAAACAGAAATGGTTGATACAGATGCAGAATTAAAGGTATTTGAATCAATGTTAAAAGCAGATGGATTCTTAGACGAAATAGATTTTAATATAGAAAAAAAGATAAGGAGGTGTAATGATGGACAGAAAAAAACAAGCTTTTTTAGGACTTGCAATATTAATTGTATTAATAATTGTAATAGTAGCTGTGACAACATTAAAAAATAACAAAGAGGGAATACTAGATAGTAATCTAAAGCAAGTATTTGTGGCGACAGGTGGAGGAAAAGAAAATTTTCTAGCAGATGAAGAAGTAAACAATATAATGAAACAAAAATATGGATTAAAAGTAACATATGATTCTTGGAGCAATGGAAAAATAGTAAAAGATCCACTACTTAGAAAAGATGGAAGCAAATATGATGCAATGTTTTGCTCTGACCAAAGATTCTACGATTATTTTAAAGTAAGCGCAGATACATCAAAAGGAGAGGCACAAAGAGACAGAGTACTAGAAGGAGGACTTACCCTAAATACTCCAATAGTTATTTACAGCTGGGATACAGTTGTAGATGCATTAATAAAAGAAAATATAGTAACACAAAAAGATAATGTTTACTATATAACAGACATGAACAAATTAATATCATATATATTAGAGGGAAAGAAATGGTCTGACATAGGAGTCGACATGTTATATGGAACAATCAACATAGACTCAACAGACCCAGTTACATCATCGCCAGGAGCAACATACTATGGATTATTGCTATCAATAATGTGTGGCGGAACTGTAACAGAAGAAAACCTTCAAGCCAATTTGCAAAACTTAAAGGAATTTTATATAAAATCAGGCTACATGAATAACACCCCAGCAGACTTATTTGAATTATATTTAAAAACAGGTGTTGGAGGAAAGCCAATGATAGTTGACTATGAGAAAAGTGTAATAGATTTTGCAAACTCAAATCCTGATGGATGGGAACAAGTAAAAGACAAAATCAGAATATTATATCCGACTCCTACAATATGGAACTCACATTGTATAGCAACATTTAATGAAACAGGAAACGAGTTCTTCAAAGCATTTGAAGATAAAGATATTGGGCAAATTGCCTGGTCAAGATATGGATTTAGAACAGGTATCACTGGTGGAAACTATGACGTAACAAAAGTAAATGTTTCGGGAATTCCACAAAGTATAACAAGTACAGTATCAAGCTTAAAAATGAAAATGTATGACGAAATGATTTCATATTTAGGTCAATAATGGTAATCTTAAACCATAATTAAGAAAATAAAAAAGGAGAAATTTTATTATGGAAAATTTAGAATTAAAAGTAGTATCAAATATCGATACAAGCAAAGTTGAAAACAGCTTAATTCAAGAAAAGAAAGTTACAGAAGAAGAGGTAGAAAAATCATTAAATTACAATGAACTACCAGAAGAAGAGAAAAAAGCAATAGACGAATTTGTTGCAAAAATAGATCCTAAAAACACAACAGAAATATTACAATATGGATCATCTGCACAAAATAACATATCAAAATTTTCAGATTCAGTATTAGACAATGTAAAAACAAGAAGTACTGGAGAAGTTGGAGATTTATTATCAGACTTAGTAGTAGAAATCAAACAATTTGACAGTGATATTCCAAGAAAAGAATATACAGGAATTGCAAAATTATTCCATTCAGCAAAAAAAGAATTAGAAAAACTAATAACAAGATACAATAAAGTTGAGGTAAATATAGGCAAAATAGAAAAACAATTAGAAAACCATAAACTTCAAATGTTAAAAGACATAGCAGTATATGATTCAATGTATGATAAAAATCTAGAATACTTCAAACAATTATCTTTATATATAATTGCAGGAGAAAGAAAAATACAAGAATTAAAAGAAACTGTTTTACCAGAATTACAAAGAATTGCACAAGAAAGCAATGACCAAACTGATGTACAAGCTGTAAACGATATGATGGCAACAATCAATAGATTTGAGAAAAAACTATATGATTTAAAAACAACAAGAATTATATCAATTCAAATGGCTCCACAAATCAGATTAATACAAAATAATGATAGTGAGTTAGTAGAAAAAATACAAAGCTCTTTAATAAACACAATTCCACTTTGGAAAAATCAAATAGTAATAGCATTAGGAATAACGCATGCTAAATCAGCATTAGATGCTCAAAAAGCTGTAACAGACATGACAAACGAAATGCTAAAGAAAAATAGCGAAACATTAAAACAAGGAACAATAGAAATAGCACAAGAATCAGAAAGAGCAATAGTAGACGTTGAAACACTTCAAAAAACAAATCAAGATATTATAGACACATTAGATCAATTAATTGCAATTCATGAAGCAGGAAGAGAAAAGAGAAAAGAAGCAGAAGTAGAATTACAAAATATAGAAGGTCAATTAAAAGAAAAATTATTAGAAATAAAAACAGAAAAATAAAAAATTTTTGCAAAAAGACTTGATAAAATTTTAATTTTATAGTATAAGTATATTAGATAATAATAACTTTGCCTACAAAGGAGGAAATAAAAATGGAAATACCAAATAATGATAATATCATACCAAATCAATTCGATGCAGCAGTACCAAGCAAAATTAGCACTTGGACAAAAATAAAAAACTTCTTATTCCAAGAAATAAAAATTGACTTAACTCCAAGACAACAAGCTACATTCCAAGCTATAAATGATTTCTGGCATCAAGAGATTTCAGATGAAGAAGGAGTAAACTTCATATTCCAAAAAATGAATTTCTAAAAATATTGCAAGCAGTAAACTGCTTGCTTTTTTTTGTGCTCTTCTATGGAAATATAAAATAACTTGTGATATACTAATAAACGAAACATGCACAAAATTGGAGGAGAAAATGCCAAGAAAAATAGTAAAAGGAAATACAGAAAATCTAAATATATTAAATAGTAAAATAAAATACATAGGGTTCGAGCTAGAAAAAGTACCAGAATTTTTAAAAGACTTTGAGCCTTTGAATTATCGAGTTCCAAAAGTATATGATGAAACAACATACAAAATATATAAATATGTAAAAATAAAAGACATAGAAATATTAATAACACCAAAAGATAGACTAGATGAACTATCAGAAAGATATAAGCTAGCAAGTCCTTTATTTACATATATGAAGCCAGAAACAAACGAAGACATAGAAAAATACGCGTACTTCTTAAAAATGATAAATCAGACAAATGTATTAGACATAGAAAACATAGAAAAAGAGCAAAAAGAATTTGACAAAGAAATACCGTTTGACGTTAAATTTGCAAACAATTTTAAATGGCAAATATTCTACTCAGATTATGCAAAAAAATACTTCATGCTTGCCTCTACAAATGAAACAGATAATTCACCGATGTTCTATTTACTAAAAAGAAAAATAGAAGAAAATAAGAGCAGAAGCAAAAAAGAAAACACAATTTTTGTTCCAATAAGCAATGAAGAATACTCTGAAAAAATATTTAAAAAATCAGAAATAGAAGATTTGGAAAATTATTTATGGTATTTTACAAAGAATTGGCCATCAATATATGAGATAACAGACAAAGAAGGTAATGTGTCATTACAAATAGTTGGAGAAGCTCAAATATACGACAAAATGGTCAGCAAATATCGCATGATACTAAACGACAAACAAGAAGCGATGAGAGTTTACAAGCTAATAAAAGCATTATTCATATTGTCATATGACTTGCAGAACTTGTACAAATTCCAAATAGGAATCAGCAAAAAAGGTGGAATAGAGTTTTACAATGAAAACAAAAAAATAGAATATGATTCATTATTAGAGTTCTTAAAAGAAGAAGCAATATCTAAAATAAAAGAAAACGAGCAAACCAAAATAGATACAAAAGAAACAAAAGCAGATATTCAAGATTTAAAGAAAAAAGAAGAAGAATTAAATCAAGAATATATTAGAAAAGAAGAACAAATAGTACAATATATGGAATCAAAGAAAACATTTATGGGACGAATCAGATACTTCTTTAAAGGAAAGAAAAAACAAACAGAAGAAGAAAATATAATTCAAAACAGCAAAAACAGAATGAAAGAAATATTAAAACAAGACAAAGAAGAAGTTACCCATTACAACGAGGAAGAACTAGAGAACAAAAACTACACAGTAGAAGATATAATAAAGATAGGAAACGAACTTGCTAATAATAGAAGAGAAAACAAAAATGCACACTTAGATTTAGATGCATTAAAAAATACAATAGAAAGTATAGACAAGAAAATACAGAATGCTGAACAGTATTTAGGAGAAATAGAAAAACATAGGAAAAGCATATTCGACTTTTGGAAATACGCAAACAAAGACGAGTCTAAAATGTTAGTAGAGGGAGAAGCAGAAAATCAAGCAGAAGAAAAAGGCAAAAATCTACAAAAAACATTTGACTATGAAACAGACATAGATGACTTGGCAAGCTATTTAGATTCTAAGCAAAGAGAAAATCTAACACATAATCAATTAGATGCAATGTTTGCAGTAGAGTCAGTGTTAGATGCCATAAATATAGTTGCAAAAAAAGAACTAACCAAAGAGGATACTGATACCTTAGAGGCAATGTTAAACAAACTAAAAGAAGAATACAAGGCAAACATAGAGAAAATACAGAAAAAAGATTTTGACATATTTGGCAACATCAGTGAGGATAAAACAAAAATAAAAACATTAAAAAACAATAAACACAGAGAGATAGAAAAAGACAAATTCAAAGTATTAAACATCAATCTAGAAACAAGTTTAGATTCATTTATAAACAAACTAAAGGAATTAAGGGCATACTTGGAAGAAGAAGACAACAAAATAGAGATTCCATATGACCTTCCTCTATACAAAGCAAGCAATGAAAAAATATTGCCAGAAGGATTTAACAAATTCAGTTTGAGTCCATTCGAAACACTGGATGAGTTAGAAAAAATAGAAACATCTAAGGAAACATATTTATATAAAATAAATGTGGAAAAAGGTACAAAATTAGCTGTATACTCAAATATAGTATTCTTTGAGAATACAAATAAAACTTTACCTTTGGGAATGGATGTATCAAAAGAATGTTTAATCAACCTAGATTTATACAGCTTAGATTTAAAAGACAAAGAAGACTTCAACATAAATATGTTTAAAGACGAATTTAACAATTTTGTAAAGAAAGTTAAAGTCTATGAATATACATTAAAGAAGAAAGGAAACTAAGAATGATTGACAGAATAATAATAATGGTACTTGATGGCTTTGGAATAGGCGAAGCACCAGATGCTGACAAGTACGGAGATTGCGGAAGTAATACCTTAGCAGGAATATATAACAATGCAAAATTAGATATTCCAAACATGAAAAAACTAGGACTATACAATATTGATGGAGTGGAAGTTGGAACTAAAGTAGAACAGACTATTGGAGCTTTTGGAAAGGCTAGAGAACAAGCTGAAGGGAAAAACAGCCCAGTGGGACATTGGGAAATCTCTGGATATATTAAAAAGCCAGGATTTAAAACATATCCAAATGCTTTCCCAGATGAATTGATAAATGAATTTATGCAAGAAGCGGGCTTAGAAGGAATACTTTGCAATAAAGTAGGATCAGGAACAGAGATACTTAAACAATATGGAGAAGAACATGTGAAAACAGGTTATCCAATAGTGTACACCTCAGCAGATAGCGTATTCCAAATAGCTGCACATGAAGATGTGATTCCAGTAGAAAAACTATATGAAATTTGCAGAGTGGCAAGAAAAATAGCAGACAAACCTGAATACAATATCGGAACAATAATAGCAAGACCATTTGTTGGAGATAAGGCAGAAAACTTTACCAGAACATATAATAGAAAAGATTTTGAGTCAGAAACATTTGGCAGAACAATGTTAGATGTAATATCAGAAAATAATGGTAGAGTAATATCAATAGGAAAAATACAAGATTTGTTCAATGGCAGAGGAATAGAAAAAGCGATACACACAAGCGGAAATGCTGATGGAATAGCAAAAACGATTGAAGAGATAGAAAATGAAAAAGCAGATTTAATATTTACAAATTTAGTTGATACAGATATGCTTTATGGTCATAGAAACAATATCCAAGGTTATGCACAAGCATTAGAATATTTTGACTCGCAATTACCAATAATAATGAAAAAAATGAAAGAGACCGATATGTTAATAATAACTGCTGACCACGGAAATGATCCAAGTACACCAAGTACGGACCATGATAGAGAATATATACCAATTTTAGTTTATGGAAAGCAAATAAAAGAAAACGTAAACCTAGGAATCAGAGAAACATTCTCAGACATATCAGCAACTGTATTAGATATACTAAATATGCCAAAATTGGAAAATGGAACAAGTTTCAAAAATGAAATATTAAAATAGAACATAATGAAACCCTGAGACAACTCAGGGTTTTAATATTATTTTATATCTTCTTTTACCTGTGCATGTTCTTCTAGCAATTCAGGTTTTCTTAAATACTTACTTAATAATTTAAATGAATTTGCAAAATAATAACCATCACAAATTCTTTCATCTCCAACAAATGCAATAGTAATACACTTTTCTTCATGTATTTCATCGTCATCGTAAATAAAGCTTTTTTTCTTCTTACCCATAGCAAAAAATAAGCTAGTAGTTCCAAAATTATATAAATGATGATAAACACTATCTATTCCCAAAGAACCAACATTTGTTAAAAACAAACTGGTATGAAAAGGACTAGCGTTTATTACAGCCTTAGGCATTATACCGTGTTTGTCTAAAAAACTTAAAAATTTAACAGCTCTTCTTAAAGACCCATTAGAGACTAAACTTAAAGCTTTTGCAAGGCGGTCAGTACTATTGGCTGTACTAGTATTTTTATTTGATTCGATAACTTTATCAAGTATTTCTTTAATTTCAAAAATGTTTTCAGTTCCTGTAAAAGGCAACTTAATAGTAGTTTCAGTACCATCATCAGAAAGACTTTTCTTGATAGCTAAAGAAACTAAAATTTGATTTCTAGCATACAAAGTACCATTCATAGCAAATCTATTTAACTGAGGTCTTTCAGCTAAAATTCTAACTAATGCTGCATAAATGATATTCATATAAGAAAACTTAATTCCTTCTGCAGCTTTTTTGTCGATGTATTCATCTATAGTTTTAAGTGAGATGTCTTGCTTAAAATAAACCTGTGAATCTGATCTTTCTAACATTACGCTAGGAATTACTCTAAAAAATGGAGGAAGAGTCTTTAATTTCCTACCATCGCTTCTGTGTCCAAACATTAATTTTTTCCCCTTTAATAAATATACATCTATTTTACAATGAATGTCGACTTTTGTCAAATAAAAAAGAAACCAAAACACGAAAAATTGGCTCCATATGTAGTAAATCTGTCTCTTATACA